>Ga0206814_10110_pt1 | contig 22800 bp, 30 predicted proteins | sample Alteio_BWOrgCont_90_FD_152850 | JGI IMG/M metagenome (GOLD analysis project Ga0206814, IMG submission 152850) | Enriched cells from forest soil in Barre Woods Harvard Forest LTER site, Petersham, Massachusetts, United States -... | ecosystem: Environmental > Terrestrial > Soil > Temperate forest >...
AGTTTGTCTCCATCTATGTGGCCGATCTTTCCAGGCCCCCACTCAGGGGTGGTGCTCATCTCTACGATCATGCCTGGTCGGTAGTTACGGGGTGACTCGTTTGGCTCTGTAACCAATGATTGACTTTTGAGTGGTTCCGAGTATTGCTTCCAAAGCTCTTCGTCTTCCTGCGTACCCCTTTTCCGCACTTCAAGCAGAATGGCATCATAAAATTGGGGCAAAATCTCCATGGGGCGGAGGCCAAACCAACGATAGTTGTCAAGGAGCTTAACTGCTTCAGGAAGCGAGTTGACTTCGGTGCTCTCCCCGAGAGGTTCTATACCTTGCTGATCTTCCGGAGAAAGTGATTCATATGCTGCGGTCTCATTCCTGTCCAACCGGAACTTCCACTCTCCAAGATCATTGATTCTACCCACGAGGGTAAGTGAACCGCCCTCCGCTCCGACTTCCAGAATAACCATCCTTCGCTCCTCCTGATCCTAACTGTGGCTGTGAGTGTACTCTCTGCTGAGGCTTGACAAAGTTCGGTATAGCTCTATCTAGAATTCCGCGATCCATCGACACCTGCGCCCCATGTTTTTGCAAACGGCATTTTCCATCTCCTCAGGATGGGCTTCAGCCGCTGTCGCGCAATTCTGCATACATTTGCGATGCACCTTGACCTATTTCAAAGACGTGTACTCTGTCAGACCTAATCTTCGAGATGTCACCACAATGGCTTTGCCTGACTCGACATGCCGAAGCTCCTCTCGCTCAAACCGATTTGTAGCACCGATCAATGCTCGGCCACTGTCGCTTTTGCCGTATCGGCCTGTTCCGTCAAATCGACGCAGACAGCCAAGTCATCCTCTGCGTAGTCGGAATACAGATCTTTTGTGACCCGTTCATACAGCGTTTCCAACTCGACTTCATCAATTGGTCTACGATCTAGTCTCGAGATATATACGTGATGAAAACCTGCGGTCTTGTATTCATTCCACGGATGGCCGAAAAGATCGGCGAAATCAACATGCGAAATGCTTCTATCCGTCAAGACCCTGCCGAAATGTCCGTTGAAGAGGTCAAACGTCACACAGTAGAATGACGCCACGCTATCAGCGGGCCGGTAGGACTGTTGCTCAATGAATGGTTTGCAATCTCTTCCGTCAATATTGCAATAGGCCAAGATCGCAGCCACCAGGAATTCGGTGCCGGCAACCAAAGTGGCTGAAGTGCATTCTAGGTGAAGACGTTTGATTTGACGGGAAGCTTCCCCTCCCTTATCAGCTTTCGCAGCAGCTTCGTATTCCGTTTTCCATCTGTCGTAAACTCCTGCCACGCTTGGTACGATGCCAAGAGATAGGTAGACCGGTGGCATGCCAGCCGCATCCGCGAAATCATTTAAGGCCACCAGGCGGGCCGTGAATGCCTCTTCGGAGCGGGCGACCATCTTACGAACCTTGACGGGCAGCTTGACCTCTTTCAGTTCACTGAAGAGCTGCACTTCGATTTTCATGCAGTCACGGTGTTTCGCGAAGAAAATGTCCAGCTTGTCGAGCGGGTTGGGCTTCTTCTCGTCCCGTGCGTTGCTAACTTTACTGATGCCCTCGCTTTCGTTGCTCGGCTTCGCGAGTTTGCTATTTCCGGGTTTTGAGCCTCGACTCTTCTGCGGCTGAACCTTGCTTTGTTTCTTCTTCGTAATCATCTGACTCCAAACCCAAGCATCTGCTTGACATGTTGAATTGAGCGGTTGCCGCCAGTCAGTCCTGGACGCATCGGTTGGGTGCAGTGAGGTCTGCTGTGCGCAGGAACCAATTCATTGCTCTTCTCCTGCTGAAACCTGCCAGAGTTCGGCGACTACACGGCTGTACTCACCAACTATTCGAATCGGGGGAAAAGCCCGGTACACCTCCAAAAGTTTCTCGAAATACCCTAACTGTTCTTTACGACCGCGCTTGAAGCGCCTCCAGATGAGTGTCCCGATTTCACGGTAATCTTCTAAGATCGCTCGAGCGTTGTAGAGTTTGTCGGCAACCGAGATGAGCCGAACGTCGGCCAGCTCATTACGAAGCTTCTGAATATAGGTCTCCTTACGCCCCGCCCAAGAACCCTTCTCGTCGGCGTTCTCGACAAGGCTGTCCGACAACCCAGCGACCATACGCGCCACATCAGAGCCAAAGTTGTTTTCGATGTCCTTGAGCCTGGCCGCGCCGCCGTGATCTTCGGCAGCATCATGAAGGAGGGCGGAGATAACCATATCTTCTGTAACAGGAAGCCACGCGTGCCCAGCCTCACCCATCACCAGGGCAGCCACTCCGACCAGATGCGCCATGTAGGGAATCTCCGTCCCCTTGCGTCGCTCGATGTGCAACACTCGCGCGTAGTCGATTGCGGTCACAAATCTGCTGCTGAGGTGCAGTTCTTCCCGCCTAATGTCGTTCATATCAGGGTCTTCAGCCAAAATGCCTCCTCCCTACGCTCGCCGCAACGCGCTTAAACGGCGCGGGTTTCCAGGTTCTTCCCGACTGCGCGGAGTGCCCATTCAATAAGGGCCATTGTTGATGTCCGGTTGAGCAAACGGGATGGGACATCACGGATGGGTGCTAACTTCCCAGCAAGCGTTGAAGGACGAAAACAGTTTGCATTTGCATCTCGTATCGATTTGTTGCGGACTTCCTGCAACGAACGCTAAGGTAGCACTGGCAAGATCAATCCACAGCTATTTCTGGAGTTCGGGCTTGGCCGGGAATCCCCTTTTGTCTGAGGCCGCTGAAACCTTCCTCAAATCCTTGCTATATCGGCATGTGGGATTCTTCTTTAAGTGCTGAAAATGAGCGTTGAAGGTGACACCGTCTTTGTCCTTACGTTTGGATACTACGATCACTTGCTGATTGCATTCGGGATCTGGACAACGATATTCGAGTCCCACACCTAATTCCCTGAATGCGATCGCCTGCTTCGGGTTCAGAGTGACAGCGCATACCAGTATTGGCTTAGACAAGTACTTTGGCATTGGAATTCCTCCGGACGAGGCTTCCACAATTCATCCATTATGAGATGTCGTTAATTGCTCATTCATCACTTACTCGGTAAGATTCGCGATTCTGAAATCTGAATGAGGCTGCTCGCACGATTAGATGTTTTCTGCTTATCCGGTTGTTTCAGCTAACCACAAGAAGTAGTGTGAGGGTTGTGCCTCGACCGCCCTTTCCGAAGTCACTGTTGGAGTTCCAGAGGAACTTTGCGAGCGAAGAGGCTTGTCGGTCGTATCTGGTCTCATGTCGCTGGCCGGATGGCTTTGTATGTCCACGATGCCGAGCGCGTTGCGCCTACGAATTGCTCGAACTCCGACGTTGGCAATGTGTTGCGTGCCGCCGCCAGGTTTCACTGACGGCCGGGACTGTGCTGCAAAACACTAGCTAGTTTCTGTCGCAAAACCGTGTTTTTTCAGCCGGTGACATGATGCCGGAGTAAATTGTAGGGTGCAAGCCAGAGTTGAACGTGTTGGGAGTAGTACAGAAGTTAGCATGGAGCCTGTAGAGAGGCAAAAAAGCGTTGGTCAGGAAGGTTGTAAAGACAGGTCTTCGCCTGGGTGTTCCCGGGGCGAGTCTGGAGAGAGTTGGTGGTTCTCAGGCTCGAAGGCGTCCTTGGGACGGTTGCTCCAGGAGCAAGGTGGCGATCCGCATCAGATTGTTTGCGAGTACCGCGGCGCCGACCAATAACTCGAAGCGTGCACGACCGTGGGCGAGGCATCGTTTCATGCCGCGACCACGGAACAGGACGGAGATGCGCCCTTCGATGCCTGCGCGGAAACGTTGGCCCTTCTTGAATGCGGAGCTCTTCTCGTAGGCTTCGCGCTGCGGAGTCCTGCTTCCTCCGCGTTGTGGGATGGAGATTGTTTCGACGCCGTTTTGCTCACAGATGTGGACATTGTTCTCGCTGTAGAAGCCGCGATCTGCACTATACAGTTTTGGGGAGTCGCCAAACATCCGGCGATGACTTTCGAGCGAAGCCTGGAGCTGATCTTCGTCGGAAGGGTTGCCGTCCAGAACCTGATATTGAGTAATCAAACCGTTGGCGCTTTCGGCCAGAAAAACCTTATGACCAAATTCGACCGGGGTTTGCACCTTGCCACGCTTGATCAGATCGGTGTGGGGTTCGAAGATGGAATAGACTTTCTCGGCTGCGGGAACTTGCTCTCCTTCCAGTACGCGGCGGCGCGTCTGATCGATCACCCGTTTCCCCAGTTGGCAGTAGTGCTCAATTTCTTTGCGCAGTTCACCGATCGCCAGCTCCGTGACCAGATCCTGGCTTTTGACTTTCCGGGTCCGCCGTAGCACGTCTTGAGCACCGTTGACCACGTCCTCGGTAATCGCGATCAGCTCGCGGTACTTTGGGGTCTGTTGCTGCTGGCGCTGCTTGGGAGTCATACGTTGAATCTGTTGCATACGCCGCCGTGCCGCCCGGGTGTGATTCCGGAACCCCTTCACCGCCTGTCCGATGGTCTGGCCGAACTGGCCGACCAAACGAGTCACGACCCGCACCGTGTCCCACAGCAACGTATTGTCGGTAGGGTGATGAATATCGGTCTGCACTACGGTGGTGTCGACGCGAAGTTGCTTCCCATCCTCCAACCCCAGTTCCACCGCAGTTTCGACCAGCAGGTCATTGACCATGCGGAGCGTCTCGGGCCTCAGTCGGTTGAAAGCACGGTTGAAGGCATCGTGTTTGGGCACCGGTTGACTGAGAAACTCGGTAAAGCTGCGCAAGGTGTATCCGTCAGCAATCCGTTCGCGCAGTTCGCGATAGTCCCAGTTCTTGACCTGCTTCAGCACCAGCGCGCGCAAGACTTGTTCCGGCGTCAAACCGTTGCGCCCGGTCGCGGGATTCTTCAGACCGCGCTCCAAATCGCGACGCACATGCTCGATCAACTCTCCCTGCTCCTTAAGCAGAGTGGAAATGGCTTCGAGAATCGGATCCAGGAACACGCCCTGATGGCAAAACTCCAGATCGGCGAAACTAACTTGTGGCTCGGCAATGCGGGTCATTGGACTTTCGTCCTCCACTTGTTAAGTTTTCTTCAATGCCAGGGCCCGTTGCCGCTTTAGTGCTTTGAGATAGCGCGGAGCCGCTTGAAAGAGCAATTCCTGCAAAGCCCGACCGTTGTCCAAATAACCACGGACTTCCGGAACCAACTCTTCGGGAACATAAAGGCCATAGCGGCGTCCTTCCGTACGGCCATACAGAACATAACTGGAATGCTGTTCGCCGGCCATGCAAGCCGGACAATGTTCCCGGATGCATGGACTACGCCGCAGGCTCAAGGAGCCCAGGGTGGCGGGCCAAAGCTTGGCTGCTTCGCTCTGAACCCAACGGGAGACGTCGGCAGGAGATTCCGGATCGGAGAGCGTCTTTCTAACGGCCATAATGTATATGTGACATATCACACACATTCATGTCAAGAGAAAAATTGGCCGAACACTATGAGAAAAGCCGCGCTGCTGCTGGCCATTTCGGGTTTTGCGACAGAAACTAGACTAGGCCGCAAGCCTGTGCTCGTAGTAAGGCCGTTCTTTGTCGCTGAGAATCATTTCCAGCCGGTCCCTGCTGACTCCAGACGGTGAGAACCATTCGTCAAGATTGGCTTCCCGCAGCGCGACGACACAGCGCTGATGGCCCGTGACCGCGATCTCTTCCGGGGGGTCATCGGTGACGGCGGCAAAGGAGTTCAATGCCGGCCCGTTCGGGCCGGTCCACCGATCCCACACGCAGGCAACAAGCATCTCGACGGGCGGATTAGGGCTGAATTGCAAGACGAGGTTTTGCACTTCTTCGCCTGGCCTCAAGTCTCGATGTTCGTAGAGATGGCGAGGCACGTTCTCGAAGGACCCCACGACACACTACCCACCACAAGGACCTGCCGGAGCATGTCACCATCAGTCGCCCACATCATCCGTTTGAGGGAAAAACACTGGCGGTCTTTGGTCGACGGCATCATCAGAGCAAGCCGCATCTGATTCTGATTTTGCCCGATGGAAGCCGCTCTCTCATACCCACCGATTGGACCGATCTCGATTCCTCAACGCCGGGTCCTCCAGCAGTGCCGAAACAGAATACCAATCTCGGCTTCGTTGCAGATTTGCTGCACACCCGCGCTGTAGTAGACGCCCTCCTCAATCGCCTCGCCACATCGGATGGCAATGGCGAATAATCTGCCCGGGAGGAGAACAACCATCGTGCAACGCTATCTGAACTTTGTCGACCTTCCCATTCCTGAAGCTCAAGTCTGGGAAACATTGGAGAACGAACAACAAGCGGCGGCAATCGAAGTTCTGGCGCGACTGATCGCCCAAACAACTGATCCCCATCCAAGACAGGAGGAAGATCATGATTGATGGTGGCAAAGTAAAATCCACTCACACACGGCGAGATGCCATTGTATATATTCGCCAATCCCATCCTTCGCAGGTCGCACGGTGAGGCGAACGATCCTTCCTCGGTGGCCACCGAACGAGCGCATCGAGGGAAGTTCCACGCCCCGAATCGACCGGAACGGGCCGACGGAATCGTAGTCTTTCCAACTTCAAGCGCAGAGCCAAAGCGGGCCGTGCGACCCCGCACCGAACCCGTAGCATTCTCATGCCTGGACGATCTGCTCGATGCGGTCGACGGCCTGGAGGCCTTCTGGAAACTCGATAGTCATGGTCGAATCCGCGTTTTGCAGAAACTCGCTCAACCTTTCGCCGAGGTTAAGCTACTCCACACCCTGTTCTTCTCCACGACTGCCGAGGAAATCGAGTTTGCAAATGCGCACCCCGATGATCCACGGACCGAAGAATGGATCGTCGCCGGCTTCAGCCACTTCGCCGATCGCACCTTCTTTTTCCCTGCTCTATGGGTAAACGACCCGGAACGAGGGGTTGTAATGGTTGAATTTTCCGCCATGGGTTTGCTCGCCGGTTGGGATCAAGACGTTGTGACTGATCCTAAGAATTCTCACTTCTACCAGTGCTGTCCTATCCGATTTGGGATCTGGAGCAGCCACCTCCCGACGACGACCCAAGGGTCGAACGATATATTCAATATTTCTTTGTCGATTTTCGGGTTGCTCTCGATCAGGGACCCGCTTTAAACCTTCAGCCGCCTGGACAGATCCTAAAGTGACGCGTCCGGTCATCCGAGAACTGATTAATGGTCTTAACCTGGCGAAGGTCGACAAAACGGCAAGATAGGCCCGTGGGGAGCAATGGAACAGATATCGGAAGATGGGGTAGCGGCCACATCCAACCGAAAACCTCCGTTAAGGATTTTGTATTTCTTCGGGCTTTTGGAGTCATTACACCAAAAGTCCAAAATCGGGCTGTAAGCCCTTAACCTGCCGAACGGTATCTGGGCGCGGAGCAGGATTTCATCTCTGCGGTGAATGACAACTTGGGCCTAGTGTAGTGTCCAACAAATAACTAGACATTCATTCATAGTCGTCCTATGCTTAGACATGAGTTCCCGGATCGAACTTTCCTCCGCCGAGCAACAGCAGCTCCAGCAATGGGCAGCGGCCCACGGTACTCCTCAGCAGGTGGTGATGCGTTGCCAGATCGTATTAGCGAGTGCCCAAGGGCACTCAGATGTGGCGATCTCAGAGCAGTTATCGATCAACCGCAATACCGTGATTTTGTGGCGGACGCGCTTTTCCGAGCAGCGCTTGGAGGCAGTTTGGACGATTGCGCCGGGACGGGGTCGCAAGCCGATTTACGGCAGCGACAAGATAGCCGCCATTGTGGATGCCACCCTGCAAACGAAACCGGCAGGTATGACGCATTGGAGTTGTCGAACCTTGGCCGCCGAGCAGGGAGTGAGTAAGTCAACCATTAACAATATCTGGCGAGCTCACAATCTGAAGCCCCATCGTGTAAAGACCTTTAAGCTCTCGCGCGATGCGAAATTCCTGGAGAAAATGACGGACGTGATCGGGCTTTATTTGAATCCTCCAGAACAGGCAATCGTGTTATGCGTTGATGAAAAGTAACTGGCTTCACACTACACCTCTTTCGATTGTATGGGAGGGTTTTGCTTCTTTCCCTTCGTTGAAGTCCGCTGCTTGATCTGAGGGTCGGTGCCATCGGCGCTTGATCGGTAAGTTTGACTCTGGCAACTCGTAGAGGTACCAGTGCCCATTGCATGCATGCCTCTTGATCAAGCCACGTTTTGCCCACTCCTCGACCGTCGTTTCGTGAACACCAAGGCGAGCGCACGCCTCTGCATTAGTTAGCAGACCGCGGCCGCGAAGCCTATCGTAGCGTGAGCGCAGAGCGTATTGACGGACGAGGTAGGCAACTCGCTGGGCGGTGAAACGTGCATTGCTACGCCCCGGTCGAGCTGATCCGCCTGGACGAAGCCCTTGTCCATTGAGGATTCCGGCGATCTCGTCATAGATGTTGTCGTCGAGGAGCTTGTCGACGAGTTGGACGATCGCGGGCGGCGTTTTCATCTGCTGCGCGGCAGATTTGGGGTTCAGTACTGTAAGCGTTTCAGTCTTGCCGCCCTTGAATCGAACGTGGATCCTGGTTATGCCTTCCTCCGGCAACTTGATCAAGGTGACATCCTCGACGATGTAGGCGAGCAGACGTTTGCGCTCACGATTCGGCGTAGCCGGATCGTTCCAAATTTTCTTGAAGTCTGTCGTCATCGTGATCAGCCGCTGGCGAGTCGCATCGTTCAGCAGAACCAGATCCTGTTGCCGCGCTCGCTCCCGCTCTTCCCGAGCCTGAGCGAGCATACGCAATTTGTTGTTCCATTCCGCCTCCAGCGTGCTGGCAACCAGGCGGTTACCCGGATCGACCAACATGAATCGCCGCTGCGCCAGGTCGGCTTCGTACTGCGCATGTTCGATGGCACGACAACGCAGCTGGTCAGCCTCATCCTGCCGGGCTTCAATCTCCCTCCGGATTTCGAGCGCCAACTCTACAGCGGCAGGCGTCATCCTCTCGGCAACCAACGCCCCGACGGCCTCGTCGACCGGCGATGCGGCTATGGATTGGCAGTTCGGCTCGCCGAGGCCGCTTTGAGCGGGGTCGCAGATATACCGAGCCTCCGGCTTTTCACGTGCGTAACTATAGGTGAGGCGGAAATGTCTTCCGCATCGGCCGCACACCGCGCGCCCCTGCAATAGTGCAACGCCCTCTCGCGGCGGGGAACTGCGCGCCAATTCGTATGTTCTTCCATTGGACTCAAGCAGCTTGAGATTCTGCTGATATTGCTCCCAGTTGATGTAGCCTGGATGGGCGTTGGGGATACAAGCGAGCCAGTCGCCGCTGTTGTGCTTTCTCTGGACCACGATCTTCCCGTCGGCGTTTCGGCGGTACCGCCCGCGGCCGTACACGTAGGCACCTGCGTATCGCGGGTTTTTCAACACTCGCATCGCAGTCCATGCGGTCAGCGGCCGGAACACCGTGTCGCGGCCACCGGTGCGCCGGGATGGGAAGTTGAGACCCTCCTTGCGAAACACCTTGACGACCTGGCAGGCCGAGCCGACGCGTGCGAACGTCTCGAAGAAGTGGTCGATACTGTCCCGGACCTGCGCATCGGGATCGAGAGTCACGTTGCCCAACTCGTCATACACGAAGCCAGTGGGCAACTGACAGCGATACTCGCCGCGTCGCACTTTATTCAGGATTCCGCCGCGCAGCCTGGCCTTGAGAACATGAAGCTCGGCTTCCGACATGGCACCTTTCAATCCGAGCAAAAGTCTGTCATTAAAATTCGTCGGATCGTAGACGCCATCCTCATCGAGGATCAGCGTATCGGACAGCGCACAGATCTCGAGCAAACGATGCCAATCGGCGTTGTTGCGCGCCAGGCGCGAGACCTCCAGTCCCATCACGATGCCTGCCCGGCCCATACTCACCTCTGCGACCAGACGCTGAAACCCCTCGCGCCAAGCGGCCGATGCGCCCGATTCCCCCTGGTCATTGTCTACCACGATGATCTGATCTTTGCGCCAGCCGAGCGCCATGGCGCGTCTGTCCAATGCATATTGGCGCATCGTGCTCTCCACGTTCTCGATGACCTGCCGCATCGAGGACTGTCGAATATACAGGTAGGCGGCCCGTTCCAGATGATGAGGCTGCACCTTCACGGATTCGTTCATAGTGTTGCTCCTCGGCGCTCACGCCCAATAGCCATGGCTGCAAAGATATGAATGACGTCTCTGGATTCTTCGCCAGAGGGAAAGCTCAACAAGGCTCTACGTCTCGGCTCCGCCGGCGGAGGACTCGCACCAGAGGCAGCCAGTACACGTGCCCACCCCCACAGACCGCGACGGAGAAATAGCAGCAGGTCCGAGCGCACCTCCGGCGCCAGCGCCTGACCGAGAGCGGCATTGCGGAGGGCTTCGTATTGAGCCACAACGCCAGATAACTGCTGCGCGGCATCGCCACTGCGCGGAGTCACCGCAAAGTTTTTTTTACTACCCGCTCGATCGTCCTCGGGTGGATATCGAGTCCAAATTTCTTCAGGATCTGTTTGGCCAGTTGGCGCGCTCGAATTGGCTTGCCAGCGACCACTTGCTCCTGGATAAACTGGAGCACTTCGCCCTGCACCTTGTGCGGCCCCTGGGGGCCTCGCTTCCTGGGTACCAGCCCGGCGATCCCCGCTTCTTCGAAGCTGGCTTTGGCCTGATAGTACGTCGGCCTGGATACGCCGTATTCCTCCGTTGTGCCTGTCACACCTGCGTTTTCGACCGTTACGCGTCGCAGCATCTCGTATTTGACCTGCACGATGTCGTGAGGGTCGAAGAACTCGACGTCGAGGAATTTCGGATCCGTGATCTTCTCCGGCGCTGGATTTAGCGTCCCCTCTTCGAGCAGGGCTTGGATCCTGGGATTCTTGCGCTCTCTCTTTACGGTCACCGTGCACTCTCCGATTCAGCTTTCCAGGTGTAATGACAATTATGACGCAAATGTAACATGGCTTAATGGAAGTCGATGTTTTCACTTTTGATTCCTCTGGAACACTAACGGAACAATTTGCGATCTGATCACGCAGAGCGGCATATATTTGCTTACATTTGCGGCAGAATTTACCTTACGAGCCATCTCGCCTTTCCGGCGAATCTCGCTTGCTCAGGCGGTCGACCAAGCGGGCGAGCTCCACCAAGTCGGTCACGCGGAACAGAGCCCGCTGCCCGCCCAGGACGATCTCCGGATCGGGTGCGACAACATCCGTCCACTGCGGCGGAACCGCGCAAATTGTCCCATCATCCACCTCGAGCAGCAGCGTCATACCGAAGCGGTTATACCGGTCGCCTACGCAGGCCAGCTGGCGCCCGCTGAGGGGATGGAACGGATGCGTCACACATACAAGACGTGCGGCTGCGATTGAAACCGGTGCATTCTTGAGTGAGGTACAAAACCCAAATTCAGGCGTTGGATAGGACTCAACCCGGACTACCACTCAAAAAAGGCCGTTGTGGAACCATGACCCATGACTACAAGCGCAATGGCACCACAACTTTATTCGCTGCCTTGGAACTCGCACGAGGTAAAGTGATTGGCCAATGTTATCAGCGCCATCGGCATCAGGAGTTCCTCCACTTTCTGCGCAGATTGGACCGAGAGTTCCCCGGCAAAGTACCTCTCCATCTCGTCATGGACAACTATGGAACTCACAACCATGACAATGTGCGCCAATGGCTCAAGCGCCACCCTCGCTTCGTACTCCATTTCGTCCCTACAAGCTCCAGTTGGCTGAATTTAGTTGAACGCTGGTTCTGCGAGTTGAGCACTAAGGCCATCCGACGCGGCATTTTTTATAGCGTCGCAGACTTGAAGTCCGCTATCGATGCATATCTGGCCGCATGGAATAACGAACCAAAACCTTTTGTTTGGACTGCCACCGTAGAATCAATCACAGAAAAACTCTCCCGCTGCCGGCAAACTCTGGAGAAGATTCAACCTGGCTGCACCACCCCGCGAACCCGAAAAAAGAAGAAAATATCTGTCTAGCTATTTAGAAGACACTACACTAGATCGGAATTAACGGGGCTCCCTGCCGGAAAGATATAAATAGGATACAGGTCTCTATGAAAGAGCAGCCCATGAATGAAATCCGGACGGCGGAACCTGCAGGATACGCAGAATTCCTAGCCGAGCTAAAGCAGCGGATCGAGAGAGCTCAGCTCCGAGCGTCCCTGGCGGTCAACCGGGAGCTTGTCCTTCTTTATTGGCAAATCGGCCGCGAAATTCTGTCCCGGCAGGACCGCGAAAGCTGGGGTGCAAAGGTCATCGATCGCCTCGCCGCCGACTTAAAGCGTTCCTTCCCCGACATGCGAGGCTTCTCCCCCAGAAATCTCAAATACATGCGCGCTTTCGCCGAAGCCTGGGCGGAGGAGGAATTTGTGCAAGCGGTGCTTGCACAAATCACTTGGTATCACAACATTGCCCTCATCGAGAAACTCCAAACTGCGGAGGACCGCGAATGGTATGCGCGCGCGACGGTCCAGCACGGATGGAGTCGAAACATTCTCGTTCATCAAATCGAATCAGCCCTTCATGAGCGCCAGGGCAAGGCAGTGACCAACTTTAATCGTGCTCTTCCATCGCCGCAATCTGATCTGGCACAGCAGATGACCAAAGACCCCTACAAGTTCGATTTCCTGATGCTGGGAATCGATTCTCAGGAGCGCGATCTGGAGCGCGGGCTCCTCGAACATCTCAGGCAATTCCTCTTAGAGCTCGGTGTGGGCTTCGCATTCGTTGGCAGCCAATACCGGCTTCAGGTAGGAAGCGAAGAGTTTGTTCTAGACCTGCTCTTCTACCACTTGAAGCTTAGGGCTTACGTGGTCGTAGATTTGAAGATGCAGGCGTTCCGGCCAGAGTTTGCCGGCAAAATGAATTTCTATCTGACGGCAGTGAATGACCTGCTTCGGCACCAAGACGATCAGCCGAGTATCGGCCTCATCCTGTGTAAGACCAGAGACCGAGTGGTTGCGGAGTATTCACTGCGGGACGTTTCAAAACCGATCGGCGTCTCCGAATATCAGCTTGCCGCCGCGCTTCCAGAAAAACTGAAAGGCACCCTGCCGACGATCGAGGAACTCGAAAACGAATTGAGTGAGTGAGAAGGACAAGAAAGGTCCGAAGATCCATGACGGGCACTTCAAGAATGGGCTTTCCAAGCTTGTCACGCGACCCCTGAATCTCCGAATCCAAGAAGCTCGTTGTACTCAACTCCCGACTGCCCAACAGTCGGAACGACTGTCAGTTCAGCGACCCGGCCAGGGCAGAGTAGGCCTCTGGGGAGCAACGGAGCAGAAAACTCGCTTAAGGGGGTGGGCGCCCAAACCCTAGAAAATTCCGCCGGGAAACGTCAGAGGCGCGGTTTCCGACCACTGCCGCAATCCGACACGGTTTTCCGCACACGTTTGGCCCGGTTTTGACTGCCGCTTTGGGTCTGCGCTCTCGCGTGTCGGGAAACAACTGTTTGACGTACACCTATGCCAGTGCGACTTTGCGCTCATGCCGGAAAAATCTAGGGTTTGGGCGCACACCCCCTACTGCCGCTGGTAAACCATGACATCAGGCTTCTCGCGACTAGCAAAGTGCAAGGTAATCGTCAATGTCTTTAGATCGGCCGACAGGCCAACTTCCTCTGTCCCCGTCACCTTTCCATTGTATTTGTGGGTGATCACAAGATTGTGTTCGTCGACCTGCCGAGCCGAGATGGCCGGACCTTGCCCAGCGTTCGATCCTTCCTCGGGATAGTCCTTGCCGTCGAACTTCACATTCTCTGGCCTATGCTGCGCCGGAGTAAGGAAGGACAGGCCGTCGCCTTCATAGGCCTTCACCTTCATCGACAGGGGAGTATTTCTCGTCTCCTTGATGCTTTGCCAGTCTGCGGCGAAACCCGATCCTCCGCCAGTGCGCTGGTAGACATAATCCAGGCTCAACGTCGTACCGTCCGACTCGAACTCGCGGTAATAGTCCGTGAGCGTGCTGCCGTCCGCCGAAAGCTTCCATGTCGCTCTGAGCATCAACCGGCCGTCTTTCTTGCGCTCAACGATCCACGTATCCGGCGCTTCCTGCTTAGCCGACAAGAGGGTCCCCTGGAGGCCCGGCTGGTCGGTCCCATCCGCCACGATCGTTTCCACACCCCCACCGAAATCGAAGGTGTACTTGTTGCCGCCCTGACTTTGAACCTTCATCTCATCGGGGGTACTGCTTCTCGATGAGTCGAACTCCCACTGGCCGATGAAGAGGCTCTGCGCCGAGGATGCCATGCTCGTCGCAAGGCAAACCGCCGACAGGATTGCAAGAATTCGTTTCAGCACACGCGCCTCCTGGGCCCTGATCGGGAGCACGCCGATAGCCGTTTTTCGAAATAGGAGGTGCAAGTCCGGCTCTTCACGGCATTTCGTTGTTTAGTCATTCAATTTCTTGGGTTTTCGGGATTGCGCAACGGAAGATAAGCCCCTTCCAAAACCTCTGTCCCGTTCGACCGTTTGTCCGAAATCGAAAACGCCGCTTCAAAATCGAACACCGATAGTCGACGAGGTGCCGGCTTCGGGAAATGGAGCGGCCAAGCCACGTCAGATTCGGCAAGGAATCCATCAAGAGTTTTGGTTAACATTGGCCAGCGCAGCAGTAATGCACCCTTTCTCCGTTGGGCCGCAGCCCAAGTCAATCATTCACCTGGTCGGATCGGCTATGACTCTAGCAAGTTGCTGTATAACCGGCTTGCCTGCAAACAGAGTCCAGCCCTGCGTTTAGCAGTACCTAACGCAACTTCGAGGGCGACTTGGAGATGGACTTATTTCGATGGCGGGGTGGTCGCGGTGGCTTGAGTTTTTGGCGCCGCACGAGTATCGATGGGGATCTCAAGAGTGCCTGCTTTGTTGGATTTGAGATTGTAGATGCCGGTGGCGAGGTAGATACTCGTCCGAGGCAGGTCGATCTCCAGATGCGCCGGAATGCTGGAGTGCTGGACTGACGCAAAGGTCTTGGCGTCCAGACTCATGTTCATGATTTCACCAGTCCCGTTGAGCGCTTTTCCGTCGCCATCGTAGGCCAGAAGCTCTAGGCGGATCATGCCTGTATGGCTGCCATCCGGGCCGGGTTGGAGCAGAACCTTGTCCCAATCGATGAGGAAATCCACTGCGTAGCGCGTGGTTGGGCCCGGGAGCTTGGTGTTGTAGCCGGCTCGCGGGGCGGCGAGTGCCGGCTGCGGTGTGGCAGGCAGAACGCGCACTCCGTAGACGATTTGCGTGGAGCTGGGCATGCCCCTTGCCATGAGCTGGCGGAGCGGCGTTGGATCGGCCCCGCCTTCGAGCTTGTCTTCGAGACCGCTTTCGCGATTGGCGTCGTCCACATGGGCCGATCGGGCTCGCGGCGAAGCTGCGGACTTGTCCACCTTTTCTACTTTGCCCGCCTTTTCAATGTCGTCAGCATAGTAGCCGCGACGGTAAGAGAGCTTGTATTTGCGTTCGTCTAATTTGACTTCGATACGGCGGTACCGGCCATCCATTTTCTTGTCGGTTGGGCTGTAAACGAGGGTGTAGTAATGCGCGCCGTTGTTGATTGCGCGTGCCGTGGCCGCGGCCAGATCGTTGGTGTTGAGGATGGCTTCGCCCCCGGTGTCAGCAGCCAGCTGCTCCATGGCTGCCATCTTGTCTGCCGTGGCGGAGTGCCCGCCGCTGCCGAGATCGGATCCGGGAGTCTGGCCTTGGGAAAAACCTGTGCCCTGCCAGTTGGCGGGCGCACTTCCCCCGCCATCGGGCGGGCCAGCGTTGCCGGCCCCCATGGGGTGGTTCCCGACGAGGCCCTCGGCGTCGACGGGGTAGACGGCAATCTTAGATATGGTGAGCAGTTCGGCGGTCCCCTTAATTGCCTCGCTATAGTGCCGCATTGGGCCTGTGAATTCCTTTTGGTTTGCGCTGGGAAAGACTGAGATCGGGAATGAGCCTGAAAACCAGATCAGGTTTTTGCGGCCCGGTACAGCGGATAGGTAACGGGCCAGATTTTGAAGTGCTTCCAGAGTCATCTGCACACGGTCGTTAGCCCGGTAAGAAGCCAGATTTGCCTGTGCCTGCTTGAGCTGTTCAATGGCAATGGCGCCAGCGTGGATGGCTTCCAGATTTTGAACCTCTTCGATATCGCTCTGCTTGCCCTGCTTCGACTGCGAAGCAGGTGTTTTCTCGGTCGAGACGCCGTTTTTCGTGTAGTCCAGTGAATTGCGCAGGACCGAACTGTCCGTGGTAAATCCCTGTATGATTTGCAGCTTCGTGGACAGGGTAAAGATGGCGACACGCGCGCCTTGCGGCTTGCTGTTCAGGTATTTGACGATCTGCCGGTTGACATAGACCTGATCCTCTCTGTCTGTATTCAGAAGATCGAGGAGCAGGATGTTGACCGAGTCGCTTGCCTGGACTGCCGGGACGTTGGTGTAGACGTTGGGCGGCGCGGGCGCGGGTTGGATGTTAGGCGGGGCCTGGACGGCGGTATGTTCTTCAAAGAAATCAATCGCTTGAGGCTTGCCATCCTCAATCAACTGAAAGTCTTGCTTGTGAAGTCCGTCGACTGGCTGGTCCAGACCTTTGGTTACGACAACATCGACTACGACGGCGCGGGTGTCGGAACGGATGACAGGGACAGAGTTTTGCGCCGTGGGCTGGCTGGTTTGTGCGTGCAGAGCAGCCGCGGAATGACCAATCACTACGGCAGCGAGCAGCAAGGAAACGGGTCGCATCGATACCTCTGCTATGTTTGCAAGTCTATATCGATCCTGGGATTAGGCTTAGCATAGATTGCGGAAGCAGTATGGGAGGAGCAGACCAATAGCGGGCAGGCGCGCCGCGTGGCTGATTTCCTGCTTGCCTGGCACAACGCCGAGGAAAACGGCGGCTGGAATCCGGTCGATCTCTGGCAATTGGACACCGGCATCGCACAGGACATCCTCTTGGTGACCGCATTCATAGCCGTCGAACACAAGTATCCCGACGACCTCGGCTTTGCCCCCGAGATCGCAGACGTTTGGAAACTGTGGCGAGGAAACCAGGTTGTCTCGCCCGACTCATAGAGCGAATCCGGGGTATGGCAACGATTCGAGACAAAGTGGGCCAGACGGGTGAGAGAGAATTGAAGGATGGGCGTTTTAACCAAGGCTAGCGTAACGGAGGAAGCGGGCTTTGCCGAAATTGGCGGCCTCATTGCAGCCGCTCGGCAGCGGGCATTCCAGGCTGTCAATACCACGTTGATCGATCTCTACTGGCAGGTAGGAGAGTACATCAGCCGCAAGATCGAAGCCGCCGAGTGGGGCGATAGCGTGGTGCCGCAACTGGCTCAATACATTGCCCAGACGCAGCCGGGGCAGCGCGGTTTCACCCGCCCCAACCTGTTCAGAATGAAGCAGTTCTACGAAGTCTACCGGGACAGCGCAATTGTCTCACCACTGGTGAGACAATTGCCGTGGACACACAACCTCATCATCCTTGGGCAGAGCAAACGACCCGAAGAGCGCGAATTCTACCTGCGCATGGCAGTCAGGGAACGGTGGACCAAACGCGAGTTGGAGCGCCAGTTCAAGGCGGCGCTCTTCGAGCGGGTTGTTCTCAGCCCGCCCAAAATGTCGCCGGCACTACCGCAATCCCACCCAGACGCCCAGAACGTTTTCAAAGATGCTTACGCCCTCGAATTTCTTGGCTTGCCGCAGGGGCACTCCGAAGACGATCTCCACCATGCCTTGCTCAACCGCATGAAGGGTTTTTTACTGGAGTTGGGCCGTGACTTCTGCTATGTCGGTTCAGAATTCCCCGTGCAGGTTGGGGGGCGGGATTTTGCACTCGATTTGCTTTTCTTCCATCGCGGTCTTAACGCTCTTGTCGCCTTTGAACTCAAGGTTCACGAATTTGAACCGGAGTATCTTGGCAAGCTAACTTTCTACTTGGAGGCGCTGGACCGCGATGTACGCAAAGAGCACGAGCAGCCCTCGATAGGCGTCTTACTGTGTGCCAGCAAAAACAACGAGATCGTCGAATACGCGCTCAGCCGCACACTTTCCCCAGCTCTGATCGCTGAGTACCAGACCAAATTGCCGGACAAAAAGCTGCTCCAGGCGAAGCTCCAGGAATTTTATCTCCAAGATGCCCGCGAGAACGACGATGGAAAGTGAATCGTCTTCTGAGATTGTGCAACAGCTTATTTCAAAATTACCCTGGGGCCCCAATCTGCGCATCCTGGCCCAGACAAGCAAATCATGCAGCAGCTTGCAGGGTCAGTTGCCCAGCGCCGATCAGATTGCATCGTTGTTGGCCGGCATCGATTGATCCTGCACTGGCATTCCGGCAGCAACGGAACAGAAAACTCGCTTAAGGTTCCGCGATTGGCAGAGTCAGGTTGCGTTTCGGGCGAAGATTTGCAAAGGGACGAGTAGGCTAGCGACCATCCACTCGGATCTGCTCTTTGATTCAGCAAGGGCCCGCGACCCAAGCGCATCAGAAACTCTCACCGACAGAACCCGCAGCTAACGATGCTGGAAGACAACATTGATGGTGGTCTCGACTTCAACCGGCTTGTTGTTCAGCAGGTACGGTCGGTAGGTCCAATGCCGTACGGCGTCCAGCGCGGCTTGCTGCAGAGAGGAGGGTCCACTGATGACGGATAGTGCATCCACAGTGCCCTTGGTGCTAATCGTCGCATGACGGAAGACTATCCCGTTGATATGGACAACGCCCCCTGGAAGTGGATTGATGGGATCGATCTTGGCCTCGAGCATGCTTGCGGCTACTCCGGCGGAGACTGTGACTTTTCGCGGCACCGGGGCGGACCAGGATGAGGACTGGATTCCGAGGACGGTTAGGCCGACATTAATGCTATCCGCGGCATCGAGAGCGCGGGGACAGTTCAGACGCTGTGGAATCGGAAGTTGATTGCGCGCACAGCGCGCCTGGGGCCGCGGCGGGAGAAGATCTGGCGGACTACTCAGCTTTTCCTCGACACCTTCGGACTGGCCAGTCTCGATGAGCTATACAAGGAAGGGCGAATGGAGCAAGTCTTTGCCTCCGTTTACAGCGGAGAGCTGGGTAGAGAAGAGAACGCCACTCCGTCTGATTGAGCTTGATTGCCTCGCGCTGCTCGTCACAGCTGTTTTCAGTGATACTTACGCCGGCGTGAGCGAGGGGATCAGGCTCGCTTCCTGCGTCGCCCGGGGTTCGGAACGGCAATAGGTGTGAACTGCAAGCGGTACCGGTGTAGAGGATGTCAACTGCTCGGGGGTTTCCGAGGAGTATCCACAATATGGCTCATTTTGTCGAGAGAGCATTGGTATCCGAAAGCTAAACGTATGGGCCTTTACAAAATGCGGGCAGGTTAGAAAGGAAGGGAAGCGAGGATTATGGCGTTGCCTTCAGTTTCGCTCCTTAACCGTGAACGGGACCGGGCGTCCAGGCGACTGTCCCATTTCCTCAAGCTTAGTGAGGTCAACAGCGGCTTTGAAATCGAACTGAGATGGTAACGAATCCCACTTTTTAGCTTCGAATAGTTTTGCCAAGTCCTTATCCGAAGAGAAGCACTTTACTGCCCCCTCTCCAAAACGCCCATGATTCGCGGCGATTATCGTCAGCCAGCAATTGAGGTCGTTGCTGAACTTTCTGGCCACTATCCCGTTTATTAACGGAATGGAAAAATCGTCATCGGGATTGCTCCTGCGTCGAGTGTTTCTGATTCCCCTAGCGTCGATTTCCCAATCGAATTTTTCGGTCTTTAAAAGATCGGCAATCCACGGAATTACGCGACCATTCCCTAATAAAATTAGGCCTTCTCGATGCTTAGGAGTCCATCCCTTCAACTCTGCGGCTCTTTTCACCTCCGTTGGAAGGCCATAACGTTCGAATTGCCGTACCAGCTCAGCAACAGCAAAGCAGTCACCAGATGAAACGAATTGCCGCCCTCCTTGCCACCACAGCTTTGCCGGCAAACCTGTCTGCGACTGGATAGTTTTAAAGTCATTTTCTTCGTTAACGTCCAGATGCCTCACGAAAAGGCGCATGTCTTCGCCCGTCCGAAAGAACACGTTCTCTCCATAGACGATGTTTACGAGGTCGCACTCTTCAAAGTACGGTGCCCAGAATCGCTTAAGCGCACACGCTTGTTCCTCAACACGCAAATTCCACGATTCGTCCTTCACATGGATGGAAAAAGGCAGTCTCCTGCCGCGTCCGGAAGACGCGAACTCTGCTAGACAAGCCTTTAAATCGGCTTTCAAGGCGCGAAGGTTAGTGGCGAAGTTCTCCCGGTGTTTTTGCGAGTCTCCGTAAATAAAGGTCATCACGGATTCAGTCGTCAACGGGGGCTCTTCCATGGGCATCTGCTGCTTAATTGTGTGGTCGATGAGATGTTCGAATAGTTTGAGCGTGAGCTCTCTCTGATTCTTTAGCTCATGGCAAAGCTTCTCTTTGACATAGAAAAGCTGCTGGATCTTCCAATTTGGCATGCTGTGACTCACGTGTTGCTAACGAGTATAGATCATATCGTCTGCATATCTCCCTCTTAAAAGTCACTTATAAGTTGCTGGATTTAAAAGATTTCTGTGCATAGAGTGAGACTTGCCCAAGAAGATCGGGCAAAAAAAACGGCGGAGGACAAAAACATGACCTGGTACCAAGACCCTAACGGCACAATCTTCCAGCCTAATGGCGGAAACGCTCCAAGCGGGCCGACACCCGTAACCACCAATACGAACGGTATACCTGGAACCGGGTGGTTCGACGGCAAACTGGTGCAAAAACACTAGTCGCTCCTTTACGCCGCGTCGGAGCAATGTCTCATTATCGGCGTGGGAACAAACCTCAATAAAAGTCAACAAAAGTGAACTCGGAAAAAGGAGATTCAGACATGAAAGACCTTTTCGGTAGGGAATACACCAACCAATCCAACACACCGGCCGCGTCGAACACCTACGTCACAGTGCAGACTCCTAACGGCCCGGCTCAGCGGACAATTATCAGCGGTGTTATCCAGAACAGTTAGAAAACAATCAACCATTCCGCGTGGTCGGCGGCCTCGGCCGCCGACTGCTAAACCGGTCGTTTCCAACAAATAAATGTGGGGATAATATGTGCTATCCGACCGTAATACATTGTTCGCGATGCGGGTCTTCAGTGATTATCGATTGTACTGATCCGCGGCTCAATCACTGCAATAGGTGCGGCTGTCGCATGGAGAGTGGCTATCCTTGCCTCCCTCAGTCGCCATTCCAGCGTTGGTACTGATATGGCTGCCATTCGGGCCGCCAGGCATCCCTCGGGATGCAATCAGCCCCCGCAATCTGAAATACATGCGAAGCCTAGCCCGACCCCGAAATAGTGCCACAGATTGTGGCACTTTTGCCACGGGGTCATCTCCGGGTGATGCTCGACCAGTTGAAGGAGCGTGACGCGCGGGAATGGTACCTCCGCGCCGACCTAGAATACCGCTGGAGCCGCAACGTCCTGGTGCTTCAGATCAAAAGCGGGCTTCGCGAGCGGGAAGGGAAGGCCATCACCAATTTTCAGAGCTCGCTTCCGCCCACGGACTCCGATCTGGCCGAGCAGGTCTTGAAAGACCCCTAAAACTTCGATTTTCTCACCGCCACCCGCGAGACGCATGAGCGGGAGATCGAGCGCGGCCTCCTGATCCATCTTCGCGACCTGCTACTGGAGCTCGGTCGCGGCTTTTCGTTTGTCGGCAGCTAGGTCCCGCTTGAGGTCGGAGGCGAGACCTTTTACATCGACCTGCTCTTCTATCACGTCCGCCTTCATGCCCATTTTGTCATCGAACTCAAGGCCGGGAGGTTCAAACGGGAGTGGGCAAGCTCAACTTCTACCTCTCGGCGGTGGACGATCTCTTCCGGACCTCGCCCGACGCGCCGACGATCGGCCTTCTGCTCTGCGAGAGTCACCGCAGTTCCATCGTCGAGTACACGCTGCGAAGCATCGATAAGCCGATCGGCGTTTCGAGCTACCGGGTTGCGCGCGAACTGTCGGCGCCGATCCGCGAAGAGGTTCCGACGGTGGAGGACCTGCAAGCAGTCGTCGACAAGCTCCCGCCGGAGATGGAGTCGCTGCGGAAAGAAGTGCCTGATGAGGAATAAGCAAGGCGCCTTGGCGACCGAGAAAAGTCTCGCAACAACATCGCTACAAAAGTGCCACAGCTTGCAGCACTTTTTGAATTGTTGCAGTAGTCGAGAGGTTGGCTGGCAATGAGCACCTCTTTGATTCCTCTTGCCGAATATCTAACCGTCCTGCCTCCAGTGGAGGTCCTTCGCGAAAAATTGCATAACGCTATTGAAACCGCAAGAATTCGGCTTGAAACGAGAGACTAGGGGTAGTAGCCGAAGAGCACTACCGTCACGCCAGCGCGACAGAGGGGATCAGGCTCGCTTCCTGCCTCGCCCTGGGGTAGGTACAGCAATAGGTCCAATCTTCAAGGAACCAGTCGCGTCGGCCCGGTTGGTATCTATGCTTCGCTCAATCGCCGTCAACGCCTCAATCTTGCCCTTTGCAAAACGAGCAGCTTCTTTCAAGGTGTTAAAGGTGTAGAGATCTGCCTGGCCGCCGGCGACCGAATAGAAAAATGAATCCTCCGAATCGAAGGCGCTTCGGGTTCTCTCTTCAAAGGTGTCGCCCACAAGCGCAGCAATCGATCCCCCGCGCGAGAGTATTCTCATGCCGGGGAATTGTCGAGTCTCCGTGACTGGCACGATGATGACCCGTTTCATCGCAACCTCTGGCCTACAGAATATACGGGATGGATGCAGTTTCAGCTAGTTGGGGTAAAGCCAACTCCGATGCGG
>Ga0206814_10113_pt1 | contig 22654 bp, 26 predicted proteins | sample Alteio_BWOrgCont_90_FD_152850 | JGI IMG/M metagenome (GOLD analysis project Ga0206814, IMG submission 152850) | Enriched cells from forest soil in Barre Woods Harvard Forest LTER site, Petersham, Massachusetts, United States -... | ecosystem: Environmental > Terrestrial > Soil > Temperate forest >...
ACTTGCTAGCACACTTGCTTCAATTACTATATCAACGCCGGATGTATCATCTTTTTTTTCAGTAGTAGTTATAACCCTATTACTAGCAACATCAGTATGTTGTCCTACTGAAACTATACTTTCAGTGCTAGGTGCCATAGAACTACTAGAACCACTACTTATTCCTGCTTCTGTTATTCTAGAATTTGTACCTAAAGCTGGAGTTGGTAAAGATGAAATTGTATTTATATCTTGTTCTATTGCAGGAAAATTAAGCATTGCTTTTATGCGGTTTTCAGCCTCTTCTACAAGCCGGATTTGGGCATTAATTTTATTTATTATGCATAGATCTTGTAAAAAGATTATATTACTAAACTGATCTACATCAACCCCATTTTTTATGGCAGCATAAATAATAGATCTAACTATTTTTTGCTCTTTTGTATACTTCTCATCCTTGGTATCCTTGTTATTATTGTTATTTTTTACTAAAATTTGAAAATTTCTTTCATTTATTAGTGAGTTAATAATTTTTTGTTTTTCTTTACTATCTATAGTTTTAGTAGTACCATTACTATATGTAATACTACTGTTATGATCTCCAATTAATAAATTAATGGCATCCGTGTAATCTGTTTTCTTTCCTGTCTCACTTTCTAATTTACTAATAATCCCTGTTTCACTTTTTAATTTACTAATAATTGTTATAAGCCTGGCTCTATCAGGAGATAGAGTAAAATTGAGGGCCATCTCAGAATCTTCTTCCAATACTACCCTCTCTGGTGGCAATTCCATTGTGTTAATAATTTCTATTTCTGGTTTAAGAGCATTTAAACACTCATACATCAAATGAAAATCTTGACCTAATATTTTATCTTTTATAACCTTTGCTTCTTTTGTTTCGCCTTTATCAAAACTATTTTTTGCCTCTTTAGCCTCTTCCTCTTTGGCATTAATAAATTTTGTAACAACTATTTTCAGCTCATCTTCCATTACGGGAGGGGCAAATGGCTTATCTCTTTTATCTTCATCACCTCCACTGCCAGCACCCAAACCTCTTTCAGGCGCATTACCACCACCTGCATTAGGCTTTTTATTATCTTCATCACCTGCAGATGTTCCACCAGTTCCTGATGATGAGTAAGTTAATGTCGGCTGAGAGTCTCCACCAGTTAGTGGAAGCTGCGTAGTAATTAGTGAATCTGTTAATGAATTTATTGATGAACTTGGGGTAAAGTAAGCTGATGAACTTGGCGTAGAATAAAGTGGCGCCGTATAGTAAGTACTATTACTAGAAGAAGGAGAAAATGTGGAAGCATAATTCCCACCACCTGAATTTATGAAGCTGCTAGTTACACCGCTAGTTCTATTACTTGGACTATTTTCTGCCAAAGGAACTTTGGTTTCATTATCAGAATCATCAGAATTAGCCGCAGATTCAGACTCTGATTTAGAATTGACAACTAAATTATCCTTCTGTTCCTCTAACTTTACATCTGGAATGTAACCTATATCTCCTATCCCTACAGAGCTACATAACCAACTGTATAAACCATTAATTTTACTTTGAATTTTATCTATTTCTTTTACAGTTCTAGCTCTAGTATTTTGCTTTTCTAGAAAATCACGTACATCTTTTCTGGTTTCTTCATCGTAATTAATTCCTGCTGAGGTACATATGAACTTTATTAATTCACTAATTTTAAATTTATCCGTATCTGGTATTGACATTGTTTCCATATCTTCATAAGCATCTCTCCTCAATGCTGTGTTAGCTTGGTAAGCCGCTACTAAAACTGGGACATATCTAGCGCGAATATTTATAGTTAATTCTTTAATTTGAGGTTCTAACCTTTTATATGTTGGATGTGAATTAACTTTATCTAATTCATAAAAATGCTTACAAAAAACAGTTGCTAATTTTATTCGAGTGATTTCATCCTCTATATTTTCTTTTGTAGGTTTAGGCGATAAGCTTGGTTCTAATGCCATAACTTGATTAAAAAAATCTTCATTAGCCTCGTACTTAATATAATCCCATGACTCTCTATGCCGATTTTCTTCTACAGAATCATGGGCTATTTTTTTTGCGTAATTAAAAATATTAAGCCGGCATTGTTCTATTCCTTCTTTAATAAAGAAATCATATAAATGTTCTATTTTTGCATGTAGAAGAGTGCCTTTATCATCTTGACCATTGAATACTTTATAAAATTTATTTACTAAACCTACCACTGGTGCTATTGGCTTACCATTTGACATTACATCATTTAGCTTATTGTAAGAATTAAGTAATTTATAAAAAGTTTTATTATAAATTGCATCCTCTACAGGTAGGAAAAGATTATTTTTTTCTGTCTCGATTGTCAGTAATTCTTCTTTACTTAACTTCAACTGCATTTGTTGAGAATTATGTGGCTTAAATAAACGAAAAGTTATTAAAGCATGAACTGCTTCATCTATATCTGCTACTACTTCGGATAACTGATCTACTATTTTATTTCTTCTTGCAATTATAAGACGGAATAAAGGAATATCTTGATTATCTCTTAAAAAATTTTGTTCTGATAATTTTATAATTTCTTCGGGAGTTATCTCTTTTGATATAAATTCTTGCCATTGATTATCTTTTATAACCTGATTTATATTTTTTTCAGTAATTCCGTATTCTCTTAATATTTCAAAAAATAATTTATAAAATTTAGCCTCTTCTGATTCTGTTGTAACATCAATCTGCTTATGTTCTGCAGGTGAAACTAACATAGATGCTTTGTGCTTAATCATGGCATTGATAAAAGTATCATCAATAGAATACTCAGCATTTTTTATAAACTGCATTATTTGTCCATTCATATCTCCCATGGTTCTATATTTTGGGTTTTTTAATTTGAATTTATTATGCGCAACCTTAATCTCTTTAGCTACTTCAGATAGCGGTGCTAATAATGGATTAGGTAATTCTGAAGAAAATATAGAAGATATCTCATTAAAAAAATTACTTTTATCCTCTTTATCCTGATTTTTTATTGCATATGGATGGTTTGATATTTGTTCTAATTGCTCTGAAGTAGGCTCTTTCCTATTGATACTATTATTCTGCTCAATTATTGTTCTTAATAATTTTATAAAGCTGATTAATTCTTTTATATCAGATGGATCTACTGAACCTATATAACTATCATCTCTGATTCTTGTTTCACTTGGATTTCTTGGAGAAAGTGGTAGTTTAATGGTAGCAGACTTATAGAGCAAAGGCGTCATAGTTATAGTCGAAGGCACTCTCAGAGTGCTTCTTTGTTCTTTATCTGAATTACCACTATCTTTACTCATTGCCACCTTAATTATCAATTGCTTATATAATATATAATTATACTCTAATTTTATGAAATTTTTATTGCAAAACTCACTTTATTTATCAAACTATTAGTTGAAAATAGCCACAACCCATAAACTCTTGGATGAATTATGTAGTGTTTATACTTATTATTCAGAATTTTATTTACGCCCAACAATGCTTTGCGCTGGTGACGAGGCACTTTTGTGATCGGCGGTTTCTACAAGAAAGTTAGTCATAGGTGGATTTTGCCTGTTTAAAATATTTAACATTTGTTTGGCTTTATCATCATCACATAATCTCATAAAATCATTAAATGAAAAACTTTCATTAGTTTCACTAATAATCGCCTCTTTAGATAAAGCTTCTTCCTTTTGTTTAGGGCCATGCATCATGCTAATTATTGCCTCAAAAGCAGCAACATTACCAGACATGGCGGCAAGCATTAATGGGGTAACTTGTGAAAATGAAATTGTTTCATTATTTTCTGTTGTATTAATAGTAGCAGTAGCATTAATATCATTAATGCTACGTACATCTCCTCGCTCAATAAGAAGCTTATTATAACAATTAAAATTACTAACATTAGATAAAGCTAAAAGATGAATTAAATGTAATCCATCTTCTTCAGTTGGTCGAAATATAAGTTCTATTCGTTCATTTACTTTCGTATCATCATATTTTTTATAAAGTAATGTAAGGGTACTATCTATCATATCCGCAAGCACTTCATGGATATTGGCTGCAGTAAATTGCATTGGTGTAAAATTTTGTGTTTCAGATTCAATTTTAATCATATAAGCCGCACCTATATCATCTTCATTGATTAGCTCAGTTACAACTTCACGTAATATAGAAGTAATTTTATTTCTATTTTCAGGATTGGTGGAAATATTTTGGTCAGCTAAAATCAACGCGGCCATAAGAGGTGACAAATTATTTCCTTCAGCATATGGTTTTATTTCATCAATGCTTTCTTTAATCCTAGCTTCATATTTTTCTTGTAATTCTGACTGTTGTTTAAACTCCTCTTCTTGCTGTATAGATTCTTCATGTAATTTTTTTAAGCGCTCTTCATCTGATATAGGAATAGTATTTTTATTAGTTGTTTCAAAACAACCTGAATCAAGGCCTGGTACAATACAAGTATCTGATTGATTATCTATCTCATTATTTTCTGAATCAGAATCATGTGATTTAAATTCAAAATACTTCTGATTAGACATAATTTTTAGCCATATATTTATTGTTTAAGCAACTATTAGCAAAATTAATTATAGAATCACGCAGCATTTGTTATTCGTCTTCAGTGGTGCAGCTTTAGCATTTTTAATAATACTAGAAGTACTGCTAACTGCATTAGGAGATGTATGACCATTTCCATTATTTTTTTCTTTAGATTGTACTAAATCAGCAAATATAAAATTAAATTCTTTTAATCTCTCAATAGTGTCTTGATCAAGCCTATCAAGGCTTTTAACATTTGTATTTTTACTTTTAACAAGATCTTCTTGTTCTCTAAGAGCTTTTAATTCACCTAAAAAATTCTTAGTTGTTACTATTATAGCATTAGAAATTCCTGTACTTTTTGACCATAATTTATCGTAGCATTTCAAAAGCAATGACCAGGCACTGCTACGATAATCAACCTTTTCCACGGACTTATTAAGATGTTTTATTGCTTCTAATGTATGTTCTACTTTGAAATATGCCCGACCAATATAAAATTGTTCACGAGCATTATTTTGATAATCTTGATGAATAAGTGCAGCATCCTCAAATAGTTTAATTGCTTTCTTATTCCCTTCTATTTTTGCATCGTTTGGAGTTTTTACCTCTTCCTCTTTCGATAATATTACCGGTAACCCTTCAAAATGACATAGGGCAAGATTGTATTTTGCATGCAAATTTTCTTTCTCTGCCTGGTTTGCTAAAATTTCCAATGAATTTGTTATTATATTTGAACCATCGACGCTATGGAATAATTTTCTATGATGCAAATTGGCCATAAAATATAATGCTCTTGTCTGCTCAGGACTTAATAATTTTTCTTTATCTATTCCATTGTATAGCTCATGAATTTTTTCATAAGATTGCTCCAATTCAACAATATGTTCATATTCAAAAGAAATATTAGTTAATGAGACTGTTGGTTCAATACTTATTAATTGGGCCATAAAAATTCCTTATAAATTTATCAATTATTAATTACAAGACCAACATCCTAACAGTGAATTATTACAATTTTATTTCATTTCGAAAATTATTTTGGAGCTTTTGTAACTTGCGGTATTTAGTAAAGAGACCAGTTGCATAATCGTTACTACCAAAATATAATAGCTGATGATAGTAGCTCCATTAATGTCATCCCCGCTTAAAGCGGGGATGACATTAATGGAGCTACTATCATCACACTATATTTGATAGGAAGCACACATGACCGAATTTACTAATACCAAACCCCGCCACCAAACTATCCCAGTAAATGTTGGCGGTGTTATTATCGGAGGCAATGCACCAATAGTTGTACAATCGATGACCAATACCGATACTGCCGATATCCAGGCCACTGTGCTACAAACTAAAGAACTGGCCGATTCTGGCTCAGAGATTGTCCGTGTTACGGTTAACAATGATGATGCCGCAAAAGCTCTACCATATATTAAAGAGCAATTATTAAAAGATGGCTATAAAACCCCCTTAGTTGGCTGTTTCCACTATAACGGCCACCGCTTGTTAAACGATTACCCTGCCCTGGCTGAAAGCCTGGACAAATTCCGTATTAATCCAGGCAATGTTGGCTTTGGCATGAAGCATGATAAACAATATGAAATGATGATTAATGCTGCGATAAAATATAATAAAGCCGTTCGTATCGGGGTTAATTGGGGTAGCCTGGACCCTGAAGTTTCCGCGCGCCTTATGGATGAAAATTCACGCTCTGCCCAGCCTAAAACAGCTGAACAGGTTCTTCATGAAGCTTTGGTAGTTTCCGCATTGGAAAGTGCAGCAATGGCTGAAAAAGTTGGCCTTAGTCGCGATAAGATAATTATTTCATGTAAAGTCAGCCGTGTGCAGGATTTAGTTGTTGTCTACCGTGAATTAGCCAAACGCTCAAATTATTGCCTGCATCTTGGCCTTACTGAAGCGGGTATGGGTGCTAAGGGTATTGTAGCCACTACCGCAGCTTTGGCGATTTTATTACAGGAAGGTATTGGCGATACTATCCGGGCCTCACTAACACCAACACCTGGCGAATCACGCACGCGCGAAGTTATCGTCTGCCAAGAAATATTACAAAGCCTGGGCTTACGTTCATTTACTCCACAAGTTTCCGCCTGCCCTGGTTGCGGACGTACCACCAGCACATTCTTTCAGGAACTAGCCGATAAAATTCAAACCTATTTGCGCACATCCATGCCACTATGGAAAGCCAGCTACCCCGGCGTTGAAGAACTAAAAGTTGCTGTAATGGGCTGTATTGTCAATGGCCCAGGCGAGAGCAAACATGCCGATATTGGCATCAGCCTGCCTGGTACTGGTGAATCACCAGTAGCACCGGTATTTATTGATGGTGAAAAATTTTCTACACTCAGAGGCGGCAATATTGCCGAAGAATTTCAATTAATTGTTGAAAATTATGTAAAAAATCGTTTTACTAATCATGTAAGTGCCCAAAAAAAACATAAAGTGGCATGACAAAAAAGACAGTATAAGCTATAATACCTCTAGGGTGATAAGTTATGGAGATAATTATGAAAAAAACATTACAAATCTCTGCATTGTTTGGGGCTTTGGTATTTGCCATTACTAATCAATCGTTTGCCCAAAATTTTGGTCAAAATAATAATTCTCTAAGCAACAACAATCCATTTAATAAAAATAGTAGTAATTTTGATATTATTACCAATGGTGATTTTGCCAAAATACTAGGGGTTATTTCTGATAACGCCAAGGATACTTATTCATGGCTTTTCAAAGAAGCAGCAATAGCACAACAACAAATGCTAGATTTTTATAACAAGGAGTTACCAATAATACAAAATGCTTGGGCAAACAGGAATAAATAATAAGTTGAGGTGTTTTGTTTTTTTTGTAATTTTATGGTTTTTACCAGTCAATTTACAAGCGTCAGATCTTATAAGGCAAACACTAGATAAAAAAGACGCAGATTATTTCAATGAAATGGCAGAAGATTTGGAAAAAATTAAGCAAAAAGTATTTCCAGATAAATGCCTGAAAACCGCATACGAAATTTCCGATGAATGTAAGTATTTCTATGAAAAAGCCTACATGCTCAGTAAAGGTGATCCAGCAAAATATAATAATAAAATTATCCCACCGCAGTGTCACATTGGTAAAACCAAAGCCAGCCAGGATAAAACCTGTATATTTTATCAAAAAAAATTAGTTGAAACAAAAAATAAAATGTTGCAAACCCCCCGGAATCTTTGGCCTTCTTTTGTAAATCAGATTATTAGTTCTTATAGTAAACGCTAAATGTCCCCGCCTTGTGCGGGGATCTCAGGCAAAGTACCATAACTTTGCTGTTTCTCCCTACTATGTAGCTCTAGATCCCCCGCACAAGGCGGATGACATTAATGGGTTTGCTATAAGATTTTTTTTATGCTAACAATTAATAATTGCTAAAATTTTATAGATATGTAATCACCCTTATGAACTATATTTTTTTTATTATAATTTTTTTTACCCTTACCTCATGTAGCGCTTATCAATCTGCGCTTGAAGCTAAAAGTCAGACTATTGTTATCAATACACCTATGGTTGAAGGGGCCAGCTGCTCACTAAAAGATAACCGTGGTAATAAATGGTACTTAAATGGTACTCCAGGCGCTGTTACCGTAAAATCTGGCCATCCGCCACTTAGTATAATTTGTTCTAAAACTGATTATAAAAAGACTATTGCTATACTACTAGATAAGAAAAAAGATTTAATGAAACTAGACAATCAAAAAGTTACCCCTGAAGCATCAACTGAATTTGTCTCTAAAACCCCGCGCCTGGTGCCCAATGTCCTGGAAGAAGCCACTGGTTTTGTTTTAGACCCATACGCTCAAATCTCTACCCAGTATCCAGCAGAAATTTCAATCTGGATGGAACCTAAAACCTGGGAATCCGAACAGGCCAAACGGGAATGGATTTTTGAAAAGCAGGTAGATGAGAATAAATCAATGGTTGCGTCTTATGCCCAGGGAGAAGAAGACAAAAAATATGAAGCTGCAAAACAGGCGAAAAAAGAAGCCAGTGATGATACTTGGGAGCAACGTAAAGAAGCAATATTAGCGCCGTTAAAACAAGGTAGTGAAAAAATTACCAACCCGGAAACCTACAATTGGTTCTGGCGCAGCAAAGACTCCATTCAACAGACGGCCCCCAGTGCCGCATTCTCAAACAAAAACCCTGATACAATCGGCAGTGATGCCGATAAGCCCACCCCGGATGCTGGCTTCTATTCGCATGAGTAGTGTAATGAGCATGTCATCCCCGCCTTGTGCGGGGACCTAGAGCAACACTGTAGTGCGAAACAGCAACGTTGCGGTACTTTGCCTGAGGTCCCCGCACAAGGCGGGATGCCATCGTGGGATGCTCTTTCCTATAACTATCAGCACTTTACATTCTTGATAGGAAGCAATTTTTTACTCAAAATATATAATTTCTCACTGGATTAAAAAAATCAAAATTTATTTTCAGTTTGTAACATAAGTGTAATAATCATGTGTTACTAATAGTTGCTAGAATTATTTCTGACCTTCAAAATGGAGTTTATTAATGGCTACAATTTTTGACCCATCAATCCTTCGTCAGCCATTTCAAGTAATTCAAAATCAATCAGCTTCCAAAGAAATGAAAATTAGTCAGCCAAGCAAAGTATTTACTCGCTGGCAACAAAATACCACTGACACTAGAATCATTCAACCATTCCCAATAATTAATGACGAGTCGCATGCCGAAAAAGTTGTAATTGACCGACCATCACCACTAATTGAGTACCAACCGTTCAAAGTAATTAACTGCTCACAAGATATTGAAAAATTTGCCGGTGAGATTGTTGTTATCATAACTGACAATAGTAAATTTATGTGCTCAGAAAACGGTTTTTATGATATAGATGACAACAAACGCTTTGGCATAATAGGACCTAAGCCTGAATGTCTTTTAACACTTTTAACAAAGCCAAATGTGGTTTGGGAACAAAAAATTACCGATTCCAATCTAGATAAACAAAATAAATTAATAATTAGAAAGGCCAATAAGAATGAAGTTGAATGTATTAAGGACCACATAGAATATAATTTAGTTAAATTTGGCCATTTCAGTGAGACTGAAATATATAAAACACCTTCACCTAACATGTCTAATTGTTCTTCTATAGTTGGTGTAGCTCTAGATCCCCGCACAAGGCGGGGATGACATGCTCGTGGCTTTGTTTTACCACTATCATCTATCATCAGCTCTGTAACCTTATCCATTATTCGCGTTATATTAGAAAAATTCAAATAAAAAAACCGCCCTTGCATTTAACTTAACAAGGGCGGTTTTTTAAGGTTACTTTAAGGTTCTTTACTTGTCTTCTAGAGGTAATTTATCTATATCAGCAGGAGTTTTAACTGCATCTACGTCTTCTTTCTTTTTAATATCTTCCAGTTGTTTATTGATATCATCAATAGAGTGGGTATTTTGGATTTTTTCTTGCATTAATTCTTTCTTTCTCTTAAGCAATGCTTTTTCTTTATCCCTTAATAACTTATCGTTATATTTTTCTTCACGTAATTTTTGATTTATTTTATCAGTGTCTTTATATTCCTGATAAATTTTTTCTTCTTTAATAGTATTAGAATTCATGTCAGGAATCGGCTCGATAGGGAAACTGCATTTTTTATTAGCCGCAAGTACCGCTAAATGCTCATATCTTTCTCTATAGGCCTCAATTTCCTGCCTTTCTGCATCAGAAAAATCCATAAAAAACCACGGAAAAATGGTAACCAGGCCGACAATCCCTAACGCTGCATTTTTACTGGTTTTTTGAGTTTCTGGTACAAGTTGTTTGATATCAGAGATGATAAGCTTCATATTTTGGTCAAGTGCTTCACAGCCTAAATTTACATCGTTAGAATTTTCAACATCTATAGGATGTGCATCACGGCCACCACAACCCGTAATAAACACAAGAATGCCAATACTAACGAGAGAAAATACTTTTTTCATGTCAAGTCCCAAACTACCTGTTGGTAAATACATCCCGCATATTCTTATATTATATTAACTTGTTAAATATTTCAACTATTTATTGAAAAAATATATTTTAAGAGAACTTTTAATGGAAAGTAGCATCAATCCCCGCTTTATGCGGGGATCTAAAGTCACACATTAGTACTAAACAGCAATGTGGTGCTATTTGAGCATGAGGTCCTCGCATAAAGCGGGGATAACATTACATTCAGGATGATGACACCTGGTTGTTATCATAGCGTCTATTATCAGGCCTATCAGAATTTCTATGGCGTTGGGAGCTATTATTGGTATCATTCGCAGCTACGGATGAATTTTCCTTATAATTTATCGTACGTGGTGGCCTAATAGCTAATTTTCTCGATATGCCAGCGAAAAGATTAGATAATACCACCGAGGTAAACGCAGATACTGATAGCACCATGGCTACATCGCTTTTGCCGATACTGGTTAAATAAATTGTTGCTGAAATAATAAAGAACAAAATAACAAAGCCAAAAAACTGGGCATGGCGTTGCGCCCGCAGTAAATGTTCAGTATAGACATCTTCCCATTGGTGACGGCGTTTTTGTTCTGCTTCTGCCATATCTATGATACGGCTGGCAGCACCTTCCTGGGCATATTCATATTCCTGCAATATTGATGGCGGAGGGAAATAGCCTGATTGCGCCCGGCTCCGGTTAACATTGTTATCATGGCTATTATGCTGGTTGCCCCGATTATCATTTCTTCGATAATGATTACGGTTACCGCCATTTCTTCTTCTATTATTATGCCGACGATGGGAGAAATTATTATTCCTTCTTTGTTCCATTTATATTACCTTACTGTAGTTTTTTGATTTGCTTATCAATCCTGATTATTATTATCCTGATGTTTGGGGAAATTTTTAGATTTGCTATCAAATTCATGCAAAGCCTGCTGGAAACATATACCAACATTCGCCCAATCATTGTGCAGAGATTTATTTATACCGAGGAAAGGGTAACCTTCTTTTTGCGGAAAGGCGAAAGTAAAAACCGAACCAATTCCAGATAAAAAAGCTGCCAGATAATTCATAGTAAATAACAATAAATTTATGGTTGATATAGTGCTTAGGTTTAAAGTATAAGCGCCAACATAGCAATAAGTTTTTAAAATAGGTAGATTAGATTGCCCCATAAAATGGGTTTAAACAGAAGTCTAATAAAAACAGGGGCAATCGATGAATGCCCCTGTCGGAAACTGATCTTTTTTTAAATATCTCGCGTTGAAATATTATACTTTATTGTAGCCTAACTAATCACAGAAAGCGAGGGGTATTTGAGGTATTTTTGTGGGAATGTCATCCTGAGCGAAGCGAACACAGTGAGCGCAGTCGAAGGACCCTCATACAAAGCGACGTGCATAAATTGTAGGGCTGCCTTAGTCACAGCCTTTAGTATGAGGTCCTTCACTTCGGCTCCGCCTACGTTCAGGATGACATTTCACTTCCTACGCCGATTCATTCACATCAGCTCGGTACCATAAATTTTAACGGTATTAAGATATTTCCATTCCAGGTCCAGGGGTTTGTCCAGGTGTTGGATCAGGGTGGAATCCCTTGTTATTATTATTAATATGATTTACACCTGATGTGAAGTTTATTGGAGAACCTAAAAGGCCTACACTAACGGCAGATGCGTTTCCATGAGTATCGTTTACTACATTAGCAAATGGACTGCCACATCCTACTATCCCTGCTTGAACCGCCTTACTAATACTCATAGCAATTCCCCTATTCCTTACAAATATCCCTGCATCAGTTTTTGCATTGTCTCAGTAACTATCGTCATAACTTGCCTTGCAACTATTGCTTCTGCTGTCTGGTCGTTTTGGAATTTAGAATAAGCATTTATATATTTAACAAATGCCGCATTATCTTTTAAACCATTTACTGCACCCAGGATTTTCATAAAATAATGAGCGTTTTTTATATCTGTTTCTTTAGTTTTATTAATTAAGTCAGTTAAATAAGTTATATATATATCAATATTTTTCTGCGGGTTACCTTGCAGAGCCTGGGCAAAATATTGAGCCATTTTAAACTGGTCTTTTGCCGCCGCGTTATTATCCGACAATGCCACCATAATCGCCTGCATCACCGGCGTACTACTAAAAATCTCACTTTCTCTGGCCAGCTCACGCCCTGTATCCGACCAGCTTAAACACTCCGCAATAGCCTGCCTCTTACGCGTAATTTCATCCCAGTGCTTCTCTATAGCCAATTCAAACGACATACCTACCTGGCAGTTATTATGTATACATATTGTAACATATTATACAGGTAAAATCTTTACAAATGGTTAATGACCTTTGAGCTAAGTGGAAATGTCATCGTGAGCGAAGTGAGCGGAGCGAACGCAGTCAAAGGATCCCCCATTATCCCCACCTATCCACATCTTTTTTCTTAATTATCCAGCATATCTGAGGAGTTAAGAGCTGATGCTAGTAGTGAGAGGAACCAAGAGATGTCATCCCCGCCTTGTGCGGGGATCTAGAGCCACAAGGCCGAGCCAAATAGCAATGTTGTGGTACTTTGCCTGAGATCCCCGCACAAGGCGGGGATGACATCTTGGGTTGCTTTTTCCTATAACTATCAGCACGTTACTGTTCGGATAATTCTATAAATCGGATAATTCTATAAAAAAGATGTGGGAAATAGGTAGGCCTTGTGCTGGGATATCAGGCAACACGGAAGTGCTAAACAGCAATGTTGCGATACTTTGCATGAGGTCCCCGCATAAAGCGGGGATGACATATTTTTATCTATTCTCTATTAACTTAATCACCTGAGTTACATGGGATTTTGTGATTTTTTGCATTACAATGGCAAACATGCGGAATTTATCATCGTCGGTGGCGGCTTGGATTTTATCGATATCGGGTTTGAAATATTTTAACAGATATTCTTTATTCTGTTCAAAGAAGTTACGGATTAATAATTTACTCTCCGCCAACGGGGTAAAATCATAATCATGTACATCATTAAGCCTTTGTAATTCAGCGTAAATTTTCTCACGAAATTCTTCAGGGGAAAATAACGGGTCAATATCCTGCTTTAAGAAGTTGCAGGCTGCATCTGGAATAAATTGATTAGCAATAGTGATGTTTTCAATCGCCCTAGCCAACATATATAAAGGAAATTCTAAGACCTCACGCGGCAGATATTGTTTATTATCCGCATAGAATTGTAACAAATTAGGTGCCCATTTCTTAGCGACATAAAAATCTGGTGGCAGTGGACTACTTGATACCTGTTCTTTTGACATTTTACTATAAACGTCCCATTACTTCTTTTACTACTTGTGATTACAATACCTAGATACTTAAAAAAAGCAAATGGGATTTTTAATTATTATGAAATTATTGTCTTGCAGTAGTATTGCGAGCTCCCGCCGCCACTCCCACTCCAGCAAGACTTGTCATAGCATTTGTACTACCAACTCTTGAAAATGCTTCTCTTACGCCACTATCAGCTTCGCCTAATGCCTTAGCAAGACGTTGAAGGGAAGGAAGTGCTGCTGATCGAGGGTTACATACAGCTGAGATTCCTAAAATGTCTCTATCAGATAAAGTATCTAATCCTCTCGTCATACTATCAAAACGATTTTTAATCTTATTTTCGGCCGATTGATCTTGAGCCATCTTCGCTCCGCTACCTAGGAGCACAATCCCTCCTGCTACTGCTAATGGCCACAACACTACAGCACCTACAATCACCCCTATAGCCCCTAGAGCGGCTGCACTATATTTTGTTTTAGTCCACTCTTTTTCATTTTGTTTCTCTACCGCAGTATCTTTAAGATCATTAAGTTTATTTTTTAATTCGTCATTTGCAATAACATTTTCTATTGAATGTTTAACATCAACTATAGAATCTTCATCCCGACTTTTAGCCAAGCTATTCAAACTGTCTAACATATCCAATTTTTTTGATATTTTTTCTACATCTATATCATCAACTGAATGCTTTGATTTTGTATTTTCTACAAGCGCTCCCCTTTGTTGTGATACCGGAAGCATTCCCACCGCTGGCGCTACCCCTTGCAAAGTTTTTATATGAAAACTACTTATTAATGTCTGGGTACCATGAGAAAATGTCGGTCCACTCAAAGTATACTTACCTGTCTCTTTCAATATCTCTTTCTGTATAAAATTGTAACTCTTTTCATTATCACTAACTAAAGACAAACCTCTTTGATTTTGATCCTTTCCAGATATATATAGATTTTTACCATCACTATAAACATAATATTCGTTTTTCTTCAAACTATCCAATTTTCCATCTGTTGGTTTTCCTTTTATAGGTAGGTATTGCACATCTTGATCAAGAATAGTAGCCGCTTCATTTTGAGCTACAGAGATTTTTTTTTTATTTACATTTTGTTCTTGTTGATCCTTCATAACCTACCTCATCCTTATCCAATAAGCTATATTCTTTACCTTAATTTAATTGTACCTGAGAAATATTAAACTTTTATTACAAAACAAAAATATATTTCTCAAAAAATGGATTTTTTTTAGCCCATTCAAACTGCCATAAAATCATGTCAGCATAAAGATTATGGCACATCTTCTGTTGCAATTCAAGGGATAAAACTTAAAGTAAGAAGTTAACACAATAAAGCAACCTGCAGACGTAAACTTAGGACTTGTATTAGTCTGTCAGGTTGAAAGTTGAAAGAGTGGACATTAGAAATTAATACGCTGCAAGAACATGAATTTCAGATGGACGATGATTATTTTTGTTAGGTTTTATAATAATATCAATATCTTGCTCTAAGGCTAGAAGGAATGACAGCAATCTTTCTACTGAAAAACCTGTATAATACCCATTTTTTAAAGCTGAAACTTTTGGTTGGTCAATACCTAGCAAACTTGCTGCTATTTTCTGTTTTATTTTTTTCTTTTGTAAAATAGAGGAAATCCGTGCAGTAAGATTAGCTTTCAATAATTCATTACGTGGATTCTCAAATCCCATATCCTCAAGTATATTGCCAGAACTTTTGATGATTTTAACCATATTACCCTCGCCTTGATTGTTCCCTTGCTTCTTTTAAGCGTTGTTTACTCAGCTCTATCTCATGTTTTGGTGTAGATATGCCATGTTTTGATTTTTTCTGGAACGTATGTAAAACATAGATAGCATCTGCCATTTTAACTGTGTAAACCGCCCTGTAAGTATCAGCTTACAATTTCCATAACACCACCTTCTATTTCTTTAAGTGGCTTTGCATCCTTATGTTTAACACCAATTTGAGCAAAGTGCAGTGCGTAACCAATATGGCGTTGCACTTCTTTAGGAAATTCCATTAAGTCTTCTAATGAAGAACCTATCCAATAAACAGGCTTCATTACCTACCTCAACTATATTATGCCAGATTTGGCATATTAATACAATAATAAACCTTAATTCAGAGCACCTTCACCCTGTTGGCCAATGCCTGACATTTTTTGGATTTTCATTTGGAGCTCAACGCCAGCTTTGCGGGCGGTTTCGGCATCTGGAGTTTTGTCCTGATCAAAAGCACGGCAGGCAATGATGTAGTCTTTATATTCATTCTCACTACTGAGTGCCAATGCGGCAGTCCTGATTCTTAAGTAATAATCCTTTAGAGGGGCTTGTTGAGGATCGTTAGATATATTTTGTAGGTAATCAGCAAAGCCAAGCAGACCGTTTTCAGGATCCTGGTTCATCATTTGCCCCATATACTGGCCCATTAACATCCGGATCTGTTCAGGTACATTGAGGTCTTCCATAACCTGCATAAGTTCATACATTTTACCAGTCTGCATCATTGCATCTGATGCGGCCATAACTTTTTGGCCAGTTGCGCAACGGAGCATAGTTTCCTGCATATACTGCATAGCCTGGGCCAACTCCTGTTGTTCAGGCGACATAGGGGGCTGCTGCTCTTGGTCTTCTAATGGGAAATTTTCATCTACTGGCATTTTACTTGCTCCAATTAATTTTTTTATACTTATATTATATAAAATATAATAATACAAGTCACAGCTTTTGTGGGAGGTGTAATAGCTAGCCTCAAGGCGGGGATGACCTTACTCATAAGGATGACATTTTTATCTAGACACCCCTTCAGAATCCTTGCCTCTACCAGAGAGAATTTTTTTTATATTTTTATTCTCTTCTGCCTTAATGTTTGCTAGTTGCATAGCCTCATGCATAACATGGTTTTTCATTCCAGCACGGATTTCACGCAGGATTTTAATCATTTTCTGGTCTTTAGCTACAATACCGGCTTTGGCATTTCTAAGATTTCCTTCAATACCTTCATAAATGTCCAGGGTATCGGCGATATACTCCCTAAGTTCATCTTCATATTTTTTCTTAAAAAATATGCTTTTGCGCTTTTTATTTTTTATTAGTAGCAAAGTTTTTTTGGTGCTTTGAAGTAATTCTTCACCATCTTCAATAAATAACTGCATCAGCCCTTCAATAAGATAGCCCAGCATTTCTTCGGTTAACTCGCCAGACTGGCTTTTTTTGTAAATTAACCGTTCAATAGCCAGGGTGCGGATATAATAATCAAGGTCCTGGTCATTAATTTGTGCTAAATCAGAGAAGCTTTTAGCCAGGTCTTTAACAATATCAATATAATCTGGATAGGTTTTTTCTAAATTATTACCGATATTATTTAAGTTCCCGCCAATTTTACCAAAATCTGAAGTAATAATTTTATATAAGGCAAAACGCTTAGTATCATCTGCAAAATTATGATCTGCACCTGCATCAGATGAGTTACTCAGCAATATATCGAAATATTTTTCTAATGAATCAATGTCTGGCATATATCCCTTATTGTTTATAGCATCTCTAAAAACCTATTAAGGTTAGAGAGCTGATGATAGTAACCCGAACATGTCATCCCCGCCTTGTGCGGGGATCTTAGGCCCAATACCACAACATTGCTGTTTGCACTAATGTGTAGCTCTAGATCCCCGCACAAGGCGGGGATGGCATTGTGGATTGTTTTTTCTATAACTATCAGCTCTGTAACCGTATCCATTATTCACGTTATTATCGACTCATACCACCATCTTGCCCTTTACCCTCAGATGCAACCTTAGCAGCAAAGCTAGTATTTGGTGTCAATTGGCCAAGTTCATGAACGGTAGGTTGTTCTTTAACTACCATTTTCCCACTTTCTTTATTAAAGCTAATTTCAGTTGTGTCAACATAAGCTTCGTTGCCTTGCCCCTCATGCCGTGAATGCATAGTAAATTCTTCTTTAGCCTGCGGCGTAACATCTCTTGCTACAGTAGTTTTTATTTCCACTTTACGCATTGCCGGATCAAGTTTTTCTGGCCGTTGTTCATCACGGCTTTGTCTTCTAAGTGGATCAGCCAGCTGGGTTAAATACTCACGCATTGCGTGCCTTAAAGATGAGATCTTTTGGCCTATGGCCTTCATCACTATTTCTATAAATTTAAAGATACTGGATTTTTTTTCCTTTTCTTTTTCTTCCGTTTTTGACGGGCTGTCTTTTTCCCAGCTTGGTGTTAAATCAACACCACCTTCTACTTCCTCTACTTCTATATCCTTATCTTTCCGTGCTTCTTTTTTAGCCGTGACCAGGTTGAAGCTGCGTTCTTTGTCCTTGTTATAGCCTTTTTTAGAGGATATCTTTTCAGCGTTTTCAGAGGCAACTTTTTTTGTGGTTTTACTTTTTGAGGACTGTTTATTGGCTTCAAGGTCGGCGTAATAATCCTTTAATTGGGTATCACTATCAGCGTTTTCAGATTCTGAGTCTAAAGTTTTATTATATAATCCGGTTTTCACCTCATACATTTTTTTTATTACGGAATCAGCATAGAGATTTTTGCTTGGTTTTTTAGTCATTTAAGGGCCTTTGAATTGCCGTTTTTAAGATAATTATACCATTAAAACTATCATTTAGTTAGGCCAATATTTTTATCAATATTTTCAATATGTTCTATGGTAACCTGGTTAATATTAGGTGCACTGATATATGTAGCATGACGAGCAATTTGTTCACGCGCTACCAGCTCGGGTGACTTGTAAACTTGTTCACTGGTAAATGCTCTGGCGCTATTAGCTGGAGACTGCATAGAATGAAATAATAATTCAGAGGTCTTTTCAGAAAATTCCCTTATTTTTTCCTGCATATTACGCACCAATAAAAAGGATAATTTCCATCTATTATCAGCTTCAACATATTCAACATGCTCGGTATTTTTATAGAATTCATGTTCGTGTTTTATTGATCTTGCAGTAATATTTTTATCTGTAAGCGGATTAAATGACCGCTGGAGGGCTAACATATAGCTACTAGTGTGATAAAATTGCTTATTATCTTCTACTTCTGCTTCATTTAAGATTTTATCAACTGCCGCTGTTTTTTTATCAGATGCAAGTTGATCTTCAATAGCCTGTTTTTCTTCAAGATTAAGGTCGCGATACAAAGCTGAGCTGTCGTTATTATCTTCACTACCGCTGGTAGTTTGATTATCAGATTCATTATCATCAGGCCAATTATCCTGAGTTCCTGGCAAATTTTCTTTTTGTATCATAATAGACTGTTATATAATAATAATAGTGAGTAAATTATACCATATTTTTATTAAAGTATATAGTTTTATTAATTTTTTCTCTTATAAATTGCATTGTTAAGAGTTATAAATAGTGTTATCTAATTTGTTAAACTTAATAAACTGGCGTTACAACCGTTAGTTTAGCCTAAGCTATTGAGACTAGAGATGAAAAAAATTAAGCTATCTACTAAAAATATCATTATCATTGTACTTATTATATTTGTGGCTGCATTCCTTGCATTCAATAGCCAGCATCTTATTGGTGATAATTCCCAGAAAACTGAACAACAGCAGGACGAAGGCTGTAAGTATTATTCATCTAAATTACCTAAGTGTGAAGAATTTTCCTGTGATCACACTTTTAAAAATTTTAAAGGCGACAATGGTGTAAAAATTGAACGTACTGTTCGCCGTGAAATTGTTGGCTGGGATGAGGTTGGTGAACCTGATGAAAACGGCAACCGTATCTGTCGCGTTTTAGAAATAGATGACGTAACTAACGAACATGACACTTCTTTCGAATGTCATTACAACGAGAAATTGTTACCAACTATTATGGATCATGCGGATATATTATTTGGTCTTAAAATCCCTGATGCCGCAAAAAATTTAAAAGGTGATGAACTAGATAATCTTAAAATGGGCTATTTCACCAGATCAGCTGAACAGAAAGAAGCCTGCGAACCAATTGGTGAGATATGATGAAGTGTCATCCTGAGCAAAGCGGAGCGGAGTCGAAGGATCTCATGCACATCAACGTGCCCGATACAGCTTCTCAAAATAATTGAAGCGCTGCTTTAGGCACAGTATTTCGCGGGAGGTCCTTCGACTGCGTTCGTTACGCTCTCTTCGCTCAGGATGACATTAAGTTCAATGGTCCTTCTGGTAACACTCATTACCATCTTTCTCCCAGCAGCAATAATAATCCCAGCCAGGGTTATCCCTTTGGCTGCGTATACGGTGTTTAGCAATGTATTGGCAGCTGCTTAAGCCTATTACTTTACCCGAATATATTGTCTGGCCTTTTTTATTAACTAGCCAGACATGATATGTATTAGTTTCAGTTTCTGGCTCCTTACTGCAGGCCATCACCATAAAAACCAATAAAATTGCTAAAATTTTTTTCATAGATTCTACTTATCTTCTTCTGCACATTGGCTATTAGAAGTTATAAGACAGCATTTATAATTATCTGCCGACATCTTATTCGCACGTAGCACACGTTTTGCATAATATCTACAACTACTAAGCCCTTTTGCTTTACCTAAATACATATCTCCATCTTTTTTTTCATCATGGATCCAGATATGAAAATACTTAGTTTCGGTTGGTTTTGGCTTCTGATCACACCCACCGATTAACAAAACATTTGCTAATACAAACAATAATGCAGCACTTCTACAGAACATTTTATTTCTGCCTAATTTTTATATCATAACTAAATTATACATTGATATATGAAGTGATTCAATCATATTGGCTATCTTGATTCAACTAATAGTTAGTGTTATAATAGCATAATATGGTAAAAAACTATATTTTACTTGTGATTATAATGCTTTTAAGCGTTCCATGTAGGACCTTTGCAGCAGATGCAGCTAGCAAGGATGGAGGAACTATTACCATAAAAAAGTCTTATATTTATGAAGCCGTAGTTAAAATGCTACAATCTCATGATGCAGAATTGGAACAAATAATTGAAAAAAATTATAGCAAATCAACGTCAAAAACCTTTAAAGCAGCTCCAAAAACCTGGAATGAGGTTATTAAATCAATAAACTCTGAGGGCCTTACTGTGGATATGGTAGACTGGACACAGGTAAATGAGATGTGCGATTATTTTAATCAAAAACATGATGAAGAAGATTACAACGCCTGTCGTGCCAAAATTGGTTTGGTAGAGGGTAATAACGAACGTGACATGCAATACTGTAAAGACCGGACTGAACGGGAATTTCCGGTAACATTATTAAAAAAGCACCGTGACATAGAAAAAATGACAGTGCTAAATGATAAAAATAAAATTGAGCTTAAGACTATATCTATAGGCCCTTTCAGCCAGAAGGAGCTTGAAAATAGACGGTCAAACTATTATGAATCCTGTATGGAACAACGCGGTTGGCGTAATCCTTATGACTGGCGTAGTGGTATCAACATAGGAGATAGCAGATAAATCATTTCTTAGCTTGCTGACTAACCGCAAACCTAAGTACTTCTGCTGTCTTATTATTGATTTTTCTCATTTTAGCTGATTCCATATCAATCTTAGCACCTGAATTGAAAAGAAAAATCGCTAATAATGGCTGGTCATTTTCAACTGCAGATTCAATTAAACTATTGTTATTATCTTCATAACGGGCGTTTATATCTAACCTACCACTTCTGATTAGTGGCTCTAGCTTACGGATTGACTCAAGCTGAGTACGCTCATCTTCTGTTAATTGATTTTCCGGAAAACCAAAATTATTACCACTATCTGCAGCTTCAGATACTGCATTATTTACCTTGGAATTAATATTGGATTCCAACTCTTTTAATGTGCTTTTATGTGCCTTATCAGGTTTAGTTTTTGTTGTATCTATTGTAGCCATAAACATCCCCAGTTTTTCTACCTTTAGCTATCTCACAGTTTTTATTATTATATGTCAAGAAGTAGTTTAAAAATGTCATTAGAAACGAAGTGGGCGTAGCCGCTCCCATGCAAAGAAATGTGCCTAATACAGCCTTTAGAATAATTGAATCTCAGCTTTGGTCAGAGCCATTTGTAGGAGATCTTTCGACTACGTTCGCTACGCTCACTTCTCTCAAGAGGACAGATCTCCTTAAGACATAAAATATCTCCAGGAAAAATAACATCAGCTAAGGTATTGTTAGGATTTTCTAAACCACTTTTAACATTCTTAGAGTTTTTTTTCATCACCTTCTACCAAATTTATATAGATAAAAAATTTTTCTGAAGAGTAACTTAACAAAGATTAGTTAATAAATGGTTAGCAGAAATATAAATATCCCTACATCTCAATAAAAATATTAACAAATTAACCAACTTGCAAAGACAGGTTGCTTTTTTTAATTATTTGCTATGAATTTTAAATAATATGTTATATGTATCTATTAAGAAATTAAATTTAGGCGAATTTAAGCTTAGTGATTTATTGTATTTATATGTAATATAATTGTTTTTTTAAAAAATAATTTTCAAAAATTTTACAGTTAATTACAAAAGATGTTTGAAATTTAACTAAAAGTTACTATACTATCTTTCATAAAGAGAAATGGGGACTATAGTAATAGTGCCTTTAAGTTATTAAAATACCAAGCCCATTAGCGTACTACTTTTAACTTGTACGCTAAGGAAAAGAGTGAACCTGGCAATTCCTTCCTAATCTCCTTTATTGCCCATTATTGCCCACTATTTTGTCAGGTTCCTCTTTTTTGGTAAGATAGACAAATTGAGCTTACCTTTTCTACCCCTGATTTAACCTAAAAATAAGA
>Ga0206814_10114_pt1 | contig 22576 bp, 17 predicted proteins | sample Alteio_BWOrgCont_90_FD_152850 | JGI IMG/M metagenome (GOLD analysis project Ga0206814, IMG submission 152850) | Enriched cells from forest soil in Barre Woods Harvard Forest LTER site, Petersham, Massachusetts, United States -... | ecosystem: Environmental > Terrestrial > Soil > Temperate forest >...
GCAGGGGCACGGGATGTACCGCTCAACGGATGCGGGCAAGACCTGGGTGCATATCGGGCTCGTCGACACTCGGCAGATCGGCAAGATCTTGGTGGATCCCGGCGATCCTGACATCGTGTATGTCGCCGCGCTTGGGCATCAATACGGACCGAACGAGCAGAGAGGCGTTTTCAAAACTACCGACGGCGGAAAGCATTGGGATAGGATGCTATTTAAGAACCCGGACACAGGCGCGATCGATTTGGCGATGGATCCCAAGGATTCGAACGTCATTTTCGCTTCAATGTGGCAGACGCGCCGTCCACCCTGGAGTATTTACCCGCCAAGCAACGGCCCCGGAAGCGGACTGTACCGCTCTACCAATTCTGGGACGAGTTGGTCCAAAGTAACGGGAGGCGGTTTTCCGTCGTTTGTAGGACGAGTCGGGATTACGATTTCACCAGTGGATTCGAACCGAATCTACGCTTGTGTCGATACGAACAATGCCAAGGACGGCGGCATCTATCGCTCGGACGATGGCGGCGCGAACTGGAAGCGAACCGATAGCGACGAGCGGTTGTGGACCAGGGGTTGGTATTTCTGCGGAATTACCGCCGACCCGAAGAATGTAGACGGCGTTTACATCATGAACACGTCCGCTTACCGGTCCTTCGACGGCGGTAAGACGTTTGCGGCCTTTAAAGGCGCCCCGGGAGGGGACGACTACCATACATGCTGGATCTACCCCGAAGATCCTCAGCGAATGATCCTCGGAAACGATCAGGGGGTCGTGGTCAGTGTGGATGGCGGCAACTCGTGGAGCACGTGGTACAACCAGCCGACCGGGCAGTTCTATCACGTCGTGACCGACAACCGATTCCCTTATTGGATTTACGGCGCGCAGCAGGACTCTGGGGCAATGGCGGTTCCAAGCCGGACGATCCACTCCGGAATCAGCGCACTCTATCAACGCCCCATCGATGCCGGTGGCGAAAGCGGGACGATCGCGACGGATCGGACTCACCCAGGATTGATCTATTCGAGCAGCGGCAGCAAAGAGCAGCTTGATACCGGCTGGGAACAGAACATCGATCCAACTCTGGGCAGGATCGACACAAACTGGCGCAGCGAGTGGACGCAGCCCATCGCCGTTTCGCCGTTCCACCCGCAGGAGTTATATACCAGCCATCAAAAGATCTTTCGAAGCCCGGACGGCGGCAATAGCTGGACGGAGATGAGCCCGGATCTCACGCGTGTGAAGAACTCAAACCCACCAAAGCTCGATGCCGGGACCCTCGCCGACCACGATGGGCAGGCGCATCGGGCGGTTGTGTATTGGGTTGCGCCCTCGCCGATTCGAGATCACATGGTTTGGGCGGGAACCGACGACGGGTTGGTCTGGCTCACGCGAGATGAAGGGACGACTTGGAGCAACGTCACTCCGTCTGACCTTTCACCATGGAGCAAAGTAGGGATCATCGATGCGTCGCATTTCGATGCCAACACCGCTTACGCCGCGGTCGACCGGCACCGAGTCGATGACAACCATCCGTATATCTATCGCACTCGCGACGGCGGAAAGCACTGGAAATTGATCACCAGCGGCATTCCTAGCAGCGAGTTTGTGAACGTCGTACGAGAGGATCCGAAGCGGCAGGGGCTGCTGTACGCGGGCACGGACTGGGGGATTTACTATTCGCTCGACGACGGGGGCCATTGGCTGTCGCTGCAACGAAATCTTCCGGCCGCGTCGATTCGAGATATCGCCTTTGGCGCCAGCGACATCGTGGTGGGCACCCATGGGCGCGCCATATGGATTCTTGACGATGCTGCCGTGCTGCGACAGGTTTCTTCGAGCGCAGTAACGACGAGGCTGTACAAGCCGTCGACTGCGGTCATATTTCAGCGGGCGGGCACGTTTGGATTCGGAGCTTTCGATGAAGGAACCCCGCTTCCTCCGGAGGAACCGCAGGGGGAAAATGCTCCCTGGGGGGCTATGTTGGATTACACGCTGAGAGATGCCGCCAAGCTCGTCAAGTTCTCGATCTTGGACGGTTCCGGCAAACTCGTGCGCACACTTTCTAGCGCCGACAAACCTTCAAAAATCGACGTCGACAAGATCGATATTCCCGCCTATTGGATTCATCCCGAGGCACCGCTCTCGGGTTCGAAGGGTGGACATCGGCTCATTTGGGATCTTCGGTTCCACGACGATGGGGGACCAATCGTTCCGCCCGGCAAGTACATGGTAAGGATGGTTGTAGATGGGAGCTCGTTCAGCCAGTCTTTAACTGTTGTCAACGATCCGCGGGTTGCGGCCACCCAGGCAGATTTGGAATCGCAATTCAAGCTAGCGCTCGCGGTCGGTGACGAGATCGAAGTTGCCAAGGCGCTCCAGACTCGCATTCAGGCGATGTTGAAGAAGCCTGTCTTTGCGAAGCAGAGGGCTCGCTTGCTGGAGATTCTGGGCGGTGGCGGTTCGGGTACGCCTGATGAGGGCGGCACGACGCCGATGGACTTTGGGAGCTTGCGGCGCATCATTGAAGGACTGCAGGGCGTGAAAGGTGCGATTCAAAGCGCGCCGTCGGCGCCGCTGGCGCAGTACGTGTTGGCGTTTCGGGGGCTGAAGGGGCGGGTGGCGACGGTTGCGGCAGAATTGAAGCGTTAGAGCGTTAGAGCGTTGGAGCGTTGGAGCGTTAGAGCGTTAGAGCGTGGGAGCGTTTCTTGAGGCTAGTAGTGGAGTCGGTCAAGTAGGTTTCGCTGGACTTCGGGCCATTCCTCTACCATGATCGAGTAGCGGCAGGAGTCGCGTGGGGTGAAGTCGGCGGCTATTCGGTGGGCTCTTATGATGCCTTCGTATTTGCCGCCGATTCGCTCGATGGCGGCGCGGGAGCGGGCGTTTCGGGCGTCGGTGTGGAAACTGACCCGGATGACCTTCATCGTCTCGAAGGCGTGGGTCAGCATCAGCAGCTTGGCTTCGGTATTCGCAGGAGTCCGGATGGCGGATTCGGCGAGCCACGTCCAACCAATTTCGCAGACGTCTGGGGTTGGTTTTCCGTGCTGAGGGTGACCCTCGGGCCATGGCCAATATTCGATTTGCCAGAACCGGGTCGAGCCGATCACTTCGTTGTCCCCCTGCCGGACGGTGGCGTATGGGATCGCGGTTCCGGCGTCTCGCCATTCGAGGGCTGTGTCGATATAGGTCGTCACGGCGGCCTCGCCTTGGGGGATCGGGCTCCAGCGGTATAGGTCGGGGTTCTTAGCCGACGCGGCGGCCAGGCCTTGTGTGTGCCCATAGTCGAGGGGTTCGAGGCGAATGTAAGAACCCACGAGCTCGCAATTCAAGCAATGTTCGGACACGTTTGGAATTATGAACGGGGCGTCCAATGCCATCCAGTCTGGGGTCGCTAAGAGTGCGTCGTAGGCGCGGGATGGTCGTACCCGCGTTCGGGCCGGTTGGCATTTCGACAATTGGGTTCAAGCCGCAATCTGGGTTCGCGGGTACGAGCCATCCCGCGCCTACAGATGCCCTTGTGCCTCGAAAAATCGCTTGTATTGGTTGTCGAATTTGATGCTTGGCGTTCGATTACGTTTGTGAGCGATATGGGTATTCCATTGAAAAAAGAGGCTGGGAGTTGCTGCTCGGGGCGGCGGAGGGTTGGTTCGACGATTCGGGGCGCGTTTGGGTGGGTTGGTCCTGGGGCGGTGTTGGTGTTTATGCCGAAGTGCCCGATGTGTGTGGCAGGTTATGTCGCGGTTGCTACCGGGGTGGGGATATCGGTTACGGCGGCGACAGTCTTGCGGACGTCCGCTATTGTGTTGAGTGTGGTGGCGCTGTGCGTGGTTGCCGCATGCCAAGGCGTGAAGTGGTGGGGGCGGGCGAGGCGTTAGGGCCAGTTACAGCCTAAAAGAGACAAAGCACGGCTATGCACGGATGTTGATGGCTGTACTCCGTTGATCAGCGATGACGAAATCGGCATGAACGCGAACGGTTCTGGCTTCGCCGGTGTAACCGCTTAATTGGTCGTGCAGAAGCTTGCCGGCGGCATTTCCGATCTCGTGGCTGCGTTGAACGATTCGATGGATGCACCAGGGGGTGCGTAGCATCATGGGTGGCCACTCATTAAAAGTCGCCAACTCGAGATCGTCCGGAACGGTCAGGTTCATTCGCTCACACGCCTGGAGCGCAGCAGCCGCGAATGAATCTTGCACACAGAAGAGCGCCGTGATCGGATCCTTCTGATTGAGCAGCGTGAAGAGCGAGTCGTAGATGGCTTGCATGAAACCCTGCGGATTGCCGTCCAACTCCCTTGGAAACCAGCGTGTCAATTCGCTTACGTCCTCGACACCGACTTCGGCGAGGGCTATGCGATAGGCGGCATGACGCTCGGCCACTGTCGAAAACTCCGGCTTGTGAAAGGAGAAAAACCCGATGCGCCGGTGACCGCGCGATTCCAGAGCGTGAACCGCTTCCAAGGTTGCGCTCTGATTGTCGCTTGTCACAGCGTCGGCATGGATGCCTTCGGGTAGGCGGTCGAGAATGACGGTGGGAAAGCCAGAGTCCACCATGCGCTGGATTGCCGGATTGCTGCGGGGATGGTTTGTGGGATAAAGGATGATTCCGTCGGCGTGCTCTTGGAATTTACGCAGCTGGCGGACCTCGACATCGCCATCGCCTTTGCTCTCAGCGATCATCAATTGAAAATGCTCACCAAGTCCGTCCTGGATACCTCGGATAAGGTCGCCGGCCGGAAAGTTATAGGTCTGTGCGAACTGATCGGCGAGAAATCCGACTCGACCGGTCAGAACCTGGGTCTGAGTGGCCACGACGGTGCCCCACCGACGCTGACGAATCACGATCCCCTGACGTTGCAGCTCTTCGATGGCACGGTGGGCGGTATGACGACTGACGCTCCACTGAACGGCGAGGTCCTCACCGGACGGGATTCTTGCGCCGACGGAAAGCTCTCCGCTCTCGATCTTGCCGATAATATCGGCCGCAATGGTCTTCCAGGAGGTGTTTGCCATCTTGGTTAGTCAGCAGCAGCCAGTAAAAAGGCTTGAGCCGCCGCGGCTTGATCGATTAGGTGAAAGGGACTGTAAGGCCCCTTCGTGGGCCGGTCATTGCACTTGTTGCCGTAATGGCCCAGCGAATCGCGGGAAAGATTATGCATTCGGGTGAGACCCACTGAAATTACCGGGCGTGGGTCCTCGGCGCCTGGCACCAGTCGATACGCGCGCAGCCAATTCTCTAGCAGCAGTACCATGAACTTCAGGTCATCGGTGAAGTTGCCTTCCGGATCGGTCCATTTTTTCAGACTTGCAGCCTGCATCTCCTTTGCATCCTGAGCGTATTCGTCGCGCTTAGTAAACCTGTACAGTTCCGCGGCCGTGCGGAGCATCAAACCTGTGTTGTATGAAAACTTCCACTTTGTGATTTTGCCGGACAAACCGACGTTATCCCAATAAAGGCCGTCAGAGGGATCGCGGAGATGCGATTTCGTCCAATCGTACAACTCTTCGGCAATATGAAGATACGAAGGTTCGTGCGTCTGCTCAAACAAAGCAAGGGCACCGGCAGCCGCGGGCGCATTCGAACAGGTGTTTTTGGAAGCTTTGTCCGATTCGCGCCAATAGATTCCGCCGCCAAGGTTATTGTCTTTGCCGCTCATCGCGAAGGAGAAGGCGCCCTTTGCGAGGTCTAGGTCGTGCTTGGATTTGAGGACTGTGGCCGCATCGGCAAAAGCCATCACCATCCACTCATTATCGTCGTAGTATCGATCCTTTGGCTTTGGCATCGGCCATACGTCGTAACCTGGCACGGGCCCTTCCGGGTTCCAATAAGAACCGTACGCGTCGATGTATTGCTGCAGAACGCTCTTGTAAGACGCATCGACCTTTGCCGCAGAATCCAGCGCCTGCACCATGATTCCGACACTCCAGGTGAAAGCCACATTCTTGGGCTTTTCTCCGGGCTTTGCCTCTTCTCCGTAAAGATTCCGATCTGGAATAAAGAGCTCGCTTCGAATTTGGCTAAGGGTATCGAGACCCCATGTTCGCATTTCAGCAGAATCGATCAAGGCGGTCGAAAACACAATGCAGGCTGTAAGCAACATTTCTTTTCCTATTCATCCTGAGACGGTCGGCTCATGGAGTCAATTATTAGGATAGCGCGTATATTTCCTATGAAATATGAATTTCCGCGATCAGAGGTTTAATCGACTTGGAAAGCAGTAAGGATTCTTCATGAACAGCCCACAATGTTAAAATAGGGTTACTCACACCGCCGTGGTCACATGCCTGATAGGAAACAGCTGCATCGTGTCTCGTTCGCCCTCAGCCAAGTTAAGAAGTCTGAGGAGATTCCGCGTGCACTTTATAAGGCGATCGCCAGTAGCAGATACGATTCGCGGGATTTGACGATTGCCTTGATCGATGAGGCCAGCCAGCGGGTGAGCTTCCCTATTCGGCGCGTTTCCGGCAAGCCGGTCGTTCAGGAACCAGCCGATGTAGGAGAAACGGGGATCGAAGCGATCGATCGAGTAACCCGAACCCGGGAACCCGTTCTGATCGCAGACGGCTGCACAGCGGACCAGGCAGATAGAAGACTGCTCGAAACGGAAGGCAACCCAGCGACCTTCATGGCTGTTCCGGTCATCCTTGCAGGGCGGCTGCTCGGGATCATCACATCCGCGAGATCGGACAAACGGCTTCATTATTCCGAAGTCCACCTGCATCAATTCGAGACGATCGCCTTTCTACTTGGGAGCACCCTAGAGAATGTACGGCTGGTTGCGGAGCATGAGCGCGAACTTGAGAAGCAAAAGCGGCTCATTGAGCTCACGACCGCGATCAATGAAAGCTTTGACATCACCGCGATTTTGCGGCTGGTACGCGATTCTGTAGTCGAAAAGTGTGGCTTCGACCGCGCAGGCGTTTTTCTGTATGACGAGAGCAAAAACGAAGTCCGCGGCGCTTGGGGTACCGACCGCTGCGGTCAGGCAGAGTTCATCGGTCAAACCGTTTTTGAACTGGAAGAAAACGAATTGTCCAGATGGGGTCTGGGAGATCCGCACTCTCCCGGATATGTTCTGACCAGGAATTTTGCCGAACTTGACGCCAATGAACCTAATGAGTTTATGGAAGGGGTCCGCGAGCACGGCGTGGTGCGCCTTCAGGCAAACGGTGAAACGGTAGGATTCATTGCCGTCGACAACCTCCTGTCTCAACGGCCGATGTCTGAGGCCGACCTTCAAGAGTTGCTGCCTTTTGCCGCCCAGGCGGCCGGCGCGGTATTAAAAGCACAACTGCTTTCAAAAAGCCTGCGCGTCGCCGACCAACAAGGCCGGCTCATGGAACTGACGGCAATGATGAACGGCACTATGGACCTTAGAGAGATCCTCAGGTTAGTGCGAGATGCGGCGGTCGAGCAGGGCGGGTTCGACAGGGCCGGCGTGTTTCTTTACGACGAGACGACCCAGACTATGCACGGCACCTGGGGAACCGACCGCGAAGGAAACGCTGAGGATATCTATACCGAGAGCCACCCCGTTAACGCGGATGACCGAAAGCGGCTAGGACTCGACAAGACAGCGGATGCCCGCGAGTACATGGTCGTCGAAGACTATCAAAGAACCTATAAGATAGGCGAAGGCAACGCGATGAAAGGTGTCCACGGCCACGCAAGGGTCTATTTGCGCGTGGACAGCCAGATCGTCGGATTCATTAGTGTCGACAACCTGATTAGCCAGCGCCCGATCTACCATGCAGATGTCAAGGCTCTGCTACCGTTCGCCCATCAAGCCGCTGCCGCAATCCATAAAGCGCGGCTTCTGGACGAACGGGAGCAGATCGTTCGTCAGCAGCGACGCCTTATCGAATTGACGTCCACGATGAATGGAGCCATGGATCTGAGCGCGATTTTGCGCCTGGTTCGTGATGCCGTCATTGAAACGGGCGATTTCGATCGTGCCGGCGTTTTCCTTTATGACGAAGATCATGCGGTCATGCGAGGCGCATGGGGAACCGATCGCAACGGCAAAGCTGAAGACATCAGCAACGATTCCTATGCGATCGGCGAAGCCGAGCGGGAGTTGTGGAAGCAAGGCAAGTCGTACGAGATTCCCAACTACGTCAAGGTGGACGACTTCCAGCAGACGATGCCCATATCCGAGGGTCACACAATGGAAGGAGTGCGGGCGCACGCCGTAATGTATTTGCGGGCAAATAACGAAACGGTTGGCGTGATCAGCGTAGATAATTTGCTGACGCAACGGCCAATTCTGGATACCCAGGTGGTTCGGTTGCTCCCATTTGCCAATCAGGCGGCGGCAGCCATACAGAAGGCGTCACTGCTCAAAGCTCGCGAGGAGGAACTTGAGCGGCGACGCGCGGCGGAAGCAGAACTGTTGAGGCAGGCCGAGGAGCTGATTCAGGCTCGCGACGAAGCTGTGGCCGCAACGAGAGTGAAAAGCGAGTTCTTGGCGAACATGAGCCATGAAATTCGCACACCTATGAACGGAGTGATCGGGATGACTTCCCTCCTGCTGGAAACGGACCTCTCGCCTCAGCAGCGGGAGTACACCGCTATCGTTCAACACAGCGCGGAATCGCTGCTCTCTGTTATCAACGATGTACTGGACTTTTCGAAGATCGAAGCAAAGAAGATGCTCGTCGATCACGCCGAGTTCGATCTTCGCGCGTGCGTCGAGGAAGTTGCCGAGTTGATGGCGTCCCGAATCGAAAGGGGTCCAATCGACTTCAACTGCAAGATTCCGCCGGATCTACCTGAAGCTTTTGTGGGGGATGCTGGGCGCATTCGCCAGATCCTGATGAATCTAACTGGAAACGCCATCAAATTCACGGAGACAGGCGAGATCGATATCGAATTGAGCATCGTCGAGAGAACGGATGCACGCGCCCAGATTAAGCTTGAGGTTTGCGATACCGGCATCGGAATCGCCCTCGACCGGCAGGAAAAGATTTTCGAGAGCTTCACGCAGGCCGACGGCAGCATGACGCGAAAATACGGAGGAACCGGTTTGGGGCTGACTCTGACGAGACAGCTTGCGGAATTGATGGGCGGCATCGTTGGGATGCACAGCGTAGAAGGTGAAGGAAGCCGATTCTGGGTCGAACTGCCCTTAGGTTTGGGCACTTCGCGGACCGGACCGATTCGCCTGCCTCATAGCGCGAAAAAGCCGGTCTGCTTGATCGTGGACGACAACGTCGCGGCTCGCGAGTCGCTTCGAGATCAGCTGAATTACTGGGACTGCGCCGTTTCTGAGACCTCGTCGATTGACGAAGCGGCGGCGTTATTGGCAAAAGCAAATGGAAAGGCGCCCTTCGATTTAGTGTTTATGGACAGCGAATTGACGGCAGAATTAAATGGCTCTGCAGACGGAATAATCCGCCCATTAACCGGGAATTCGTCTCCGCCTCTCGTGCTCTTAACGCCAACGTGGCTGCGACACGTTTCAGCAGAAACCCCGGCTTTTGCGTCTGCCATTATCGGTAAGCCGATCCGGCAAAGACCTTTGTATACCACTACGTCCGAGTTGCTCGGGTTAACGTCGTCAACGTCAGTCGATCAGCCGGAGTCGGGAAGTGCCGACAAAGATGGGTTGGGATTGAGAGTGCTGATCGCCGAAGACAATCCGGTAAACGCCATGATTCTGGAGATCACCCTGGCTGATCTAAAGTGCGAATTTGTTTCTACGGGAAATGGTGTCGACGTGGTTAAGGAGTTTGAGAAAGGCTCATTCGACGTGATCTTGATGGACTTGCAGATGCCCGAAATGGACGGTCTGGAGGCAACCAGACGGGTTCGGGAGGCAGAAAACGGCACCGGGCGTCGCATCCCCATCATTGCCCTGACGGCCCACGCTCAAGAAGGGGATCGCGAAAAATGCCTGGCAAGCGGCATGGACGATTACCTACCAAAGCCGATTGTGCGCAGCGACATGGTGGCCAAGCTGAGGGCGCTTAAGCCGGCTCACCTGACGCCTGAAGCGTAGCGACTCGCTTCCGATTCTCCTGCCTACTCGAGACACGGCTCTAAGAATCTCATATCCTCAATTGCACTCCGGCGTACATCAGAAAGCCTGGATTATCGCCGGTTGGAGATAGGAGACTTCGACCGGCAGAGAAGATCAGGGATTGGTTTTCAGAGAGATCTTTCTTGAAACCGAGATTCCAAATCAATTGGTCGTCACCCAAGTTTGCGGTCGAAATACGGTGGACCTCACCGAGCAGGGCGAGGGTCTTGGAGATGTCGTACTCAGCGCATACTCCCGACCAATATTGGTTCTCTTCAAACTGGCGAAACATGACACCCGCCTCGGCGTCGAGGATAAACGAGCCGAACGACTTCATCACCTCCATCGGCAGGAAAAAGTCGATGCCGGGATCGGTAACTCCAAGTTGCGCAAAGTGTTGGTTGCCGACGAAGAAGATCTGCGGATAGGTCGATAGGGCCGGCTTGGTTTTAGTGTCATTTTGGAAGCGCCACTTGACGCCCCATTCATTAAATGCACTGCCCGTCATGCGCTCTCCGTCGTAGCCGTTAAAGATGGTAAACGGAGCTTCAAACTTGAGTTGAACATTGTCCCCGTAGCCGTAGTTCAGGTCCAAGTGGGGCAACTCGTAAATGACGCCGTAGTCATACCGCGACTGGGTGTAGGAGATATTGATCTCCCAATGCTTGTTGCCAGGCGTGCCCGGATCATCGGTAACCAAAGGTGGTCCACCTTGTGCAAATGCAAGAGGGGCGCAGATCAGGATCAGGAACAGCAAACAGAGGCGAGCGTAGGAGAGCCGGCTTACAGCGAGAATTGAGCGCATTGATTCGTCCAGGAGCATTTAAAAAAGCTCCCGACTTTTCGGGAGCCTAATTTGCGACTGTTGAGACGCTTGACCATGCAAGTTCGTAACGCATTCGGCTGCCTCAATCGCACCGGTTAGAGCTTTATAAGATGCCGGCCTAGCGGACCGAGTACTTCATCACGTAGCTGTTCGCATCATCGGCGTATGCGACCCAAACGTCGTGGGTCTGGGGGTCGACAGTTACGCTGTGGCAGCCCTTGGGAAGCGATGCGCTTCCAATTATTTCCGCGCCAGATGCGTACACCTGCACCGTTTGAATGACGCCGCTTCCCGGGATGTAGAGCCGCTTCAGCTGCGAGTCGTATGCAATTTGGTCGCTGCTTTTGGTGACATCCAATGTCTGTAAGATCTTGCCTGAATCAGCATTGAGGATGACAAGTTTGCCGTTCTTTCCGACGGAGAACAACTTGCCCGCGGCAAGATCTTCCGCCAAACCGTGGGGACTGGTCAATTCACCCAGCTTGTATTCGGCGACGACCGACATGGACGCGATATCGATAACTTGTACGGTATTCGTCGTTTTGATGTTCTGAAAAATCTTGTTTCGCGACGTATCCAGAACCATGACTTCGGGAGCTTCCTTAATCGTCACGGTCTTCGAAATCTTCATAGACCCGGGGCTGACGCACCATAGGCTTGTGCCGTCGTCGTTGTCGACATACAGAGTGCCATGCTTCGAATCGAAGATTACGGAGTCGCCCGGACCGTCCAGGTTAAGCGAGCCGGCCTTTTTCCACGTTGCCATGTCGAATTTCACGAGAACCTTGCTTGGGCCGGCTCCGTAAACTTTCTGCCCTTTCGAATCGGAGTCGATGCCGTTGATTTCGGCGCCGACGTCAACGCTCTTCACCTTTTCCGAATCCAAGTGGATCACGACAAATGCCGACTTACCCGGCTGGCACGCGAACGCGAGCCTGTCTTTCGAGTCGACATTCATAAAGTCAAATTTTCCGGCGCCACCGGGCACGAGGATCGGCGGATGCGCCGTGAGCGGATTGGATTGAACCATACAGAGCGCGGATAGGAGAGCAATCAAAGGGTGGATCATGGGTAGTTTCCTCGCTTGCATTATGGCGGCGGCGGATCGGTTCGAAGTGTTAAGATTGGCGGATGGATCAAGACGAATCGACGGCTTCGATGGAGCAGCCAGTGGAGGCGATGTTGCCACGTCGCAGTTTTTTGAAACTCGCGGGAGCGGGTTTAGCGCCACTCGGTTTGGGAAGTCTGGGCTTTGACAGCAGAGACCGGTCACAGGAACCGTCCTCCAAAGCAGCTTTGATCACCCGGCAAAAGGAACCAGAAAACCTGGAATCGCCGTTCTCGGCGCTGAAAGGCGATATCACCCCCAACGAACAGTTCTATGTGCGAACGCACTTCGCCACGCCGCGTTTGAACACTGCCGACTGGCACCTTACCGTCGAAGGATCGGTCGACCGACCGTTGGTTCTAACCTACGACGATTTGCTCGGGATGGGGCGGCACACGGTGAAGGCTACGCTCGAATGCGCCGGCAACAGTCGCGTTTACTTAACTCCGCCGGCGCGAGGAGTGCAATGGGAGCAGGGGGCGGTCAGCACGGCCGAATGGACCGGCGTGCCTCTCTCCGCGATTCTCGAACGGGCGGGTTTGCGCCACGATTGCGTCGAGCTAGTTTTTGAGGGCGCCGATTCGGGCGAGATCAAGGACCCACCCCATCCAGGTGCGGCGTTGAACTTCTCCAGGAGTTTGCCGTTAAAAAAGGCACTGGAAGCCAATGTTCTCGTTGCGTACGAAATGAACGGACAGCCGCTGCCAAGGGCGCATGGCCACCCGGCGCGGGTAATCGTTCCCGGATGGTATGCGGTTGCTTCGGTCAAGTGGCTCAAGCGGATCGTTGCGGTCACGACGCCTTATCACGGCTACTTCCAGACCATCGATTACGCCTATTGGCGTCACGAGAATGGCTTTGTGGAGAGAGTGCCTCTGACCGAACTCCAGGTCAAGTCGCAGATAGCGCGCCCGGTATTTAGGGAGCAAATCTCAGCCGGGTCAACCTATCAGGTGACAGGAGCGGCCTGGTCGGGAGAATCCGGGATCTCGCAGGTAGATGTGAGCGTAGATGGAGGCAAAACTTGGAATCCCACCCGGCTCCTTGGGGAGTCGAAGGCAGGCATTTGGCGGTTATGGAACTACAACTGGCAAGCGCCATCAACGCCGGGTAACGCGACCTTGATGTCACGAGCGACCGATAACGCCGGGAATGTACAGCCGATGACCCGCGATCTCGACCGTGAAAACTATATGATCAATCAGGTAATTCCGATCGAAGTTGAGGTTCGCTAAGGCGCCATGAGTGAAAAGTTGCTGAATTGGGCTCGGAACTTCGAATACGGCGCAGCTCGCCTCCATACGCCGGACACCGTCGACGAAGTGCAAGCGATCGTGCAGCAGTCGGCCTCGGTTAAGGCGCTCGGCACTCGCCACTCGTTTAGCGATATCGCCGATACCTCGGGGGACCTTGTTTCAACGGAGCGGCTGAACCGGGTGATTGGAATCGACTCCAATCGGCGGACGGTGACGGTGGAGGCGGGCATCCGGTACGGCGAGCTATCGCGCGACTTGCATGCGGCAGGATTTGCCCTCCACAATTTGGCTTCACTTCCCCACATTTCGGTCGCCGGAGCTTGTGCGACGTCCACTCACGGCTCGGGGGTGACAAACGGCAGCCTGTCGACTTCCGTATCTGCGCTCAAGTTTGTCGCGGCGAACGGTTCTATCGTTTCTCTATCTCGGGAGCAAGACGGCGATCGGTTCGAGGGCGCGGTCGTGGGATTGGGGGCCTTCGGCGTTGTAACAGAATTGACGCTTGATATCGAGCGTGCCTTTACCGTCGAGCAGGTTGTATACGACAACCTTCCCTTTGCATCCTTGGAGCAAAACTTTGACGAGATCATGTCGTGCGGCTACAGCGTGAGCCTATTCACCCACTGGAAGAGTTCTGTCGTCGATCAAGTGTGGGTGAAGCGGAGGGTGGGTGAGACGCTCGAGCTGAGGGATCCGACTTCATTCGGGGCTGTCGCCGCGGACGGTAAACGGTCGCCACTTCCTGACGGCGCGGTCGAGAACTGCACTGAGCAGATGGGCGAGCCAGGCCCTTGGTACGACAGGCTTCCCCACTTTCGGTTTGGGTTCACGCCGAGCAGCGGAGAGGAGCTGCAAACGGAGTATTTTGTGGCCAGAGAGCACGCTTGGGCCGCGCTTTCGCTGATCAATGAGATCCGTAGCGAGGTCGCGCCCCTGCTCCAGACAACGGAAATTCGAACTATTGCAGCCGATTCGTTCTGGATGAGCCCAAGCTGCGGCCGCGACTCCGTCGCGATCCACTTCACCTGGAAAAAGGATTGGGATGGCGTGCGCAGGCTCTTGCCAAAGATCGAAGGGTTGTTGGCGCCGTTTGATGCCCGACCGCACTGGGGCAAGCTATCCACCATCGAGCCCGCGGTGTTGCAGGCTCGATATCCGGCTTTGCCTCAGTTCTTGGCGTTGGCGGAGGAATATGATCCTGCCGGGAAGTTTCGGAATGCGTTTTTGGATACGAATGTATTCAGTTTGGGCAGTTTTTGACAAACATAGATTGAGAATTGCCTGCGATAGAGTGTTCTGTAGAGGCGTGGAATGGCTCGTACCCGCGACCCAGTTCTCGACGTGGACCCAACGTCGTGCTTGCCGACCGCCCCGATACGCGGGTACGACCTTCCCGCGGCTACAGAGCACTCTCTGGATACATTACATCCCGTGCCTCCTATTCAGGCTACGCGGTTACTTTTTTGAACTCGAATTTTGCGCCTTCCATGGTTTTGAATTTGGTGCGCTGGTCGTCAGTTAGGATCTTGTCCAGGGCGGCTTTGGTTTCGTCTTGGATCTTTTGGATCGACTTTTGGAAGTCGTCCGGAGGAGCACCTCCGCCGAACAGGTCGCGGATCTTCTTCTGTTGGTCGTCTTCTGCTGCTTTGACTTTAGCCTTCTCGTCGTCGGTAAACGTCAAATCTTTCTGAACCGAGGGCTTTTCAAGAGCGATAGCCCCGTTGAACTGGATGAACAATTGCTGCAACCGTGTGTTCTGATCCGCGGTCAAGAGCTTGGCGATTTCCTCGTCATACTTGACATTGATCTTCTCGATCGCCTTACCCATCGCTTCCATATCGCCATTGGCGGCCCCGAAAGCATCCATCCGCTCGGCGTTCATTTTGCCTTTCAGGTCCTGGATCTTCGCATTCACATCCGGGGTCAACTTGAGTTCGGCTTGAACTTCTTCGAAGAGTGAAAGAGTGAGAAGCGTTCGGCCCGCAAACGGACTCGGCCGAACGTCAAAATCCCCCTGCGCTGTTGCCATCGCTGCCAGCGCACCCGCTGCCAATACCAAAAATAAACGCCGTAACATCAGGAGCCTCCCTCGGCGCGCATCGTTGCGCGACCGTAGGAGTAATTCTATACCACTTAGGTCGCCGAATGAAGAGGCGGACCATGGTCCGCGGTCCCTATGCGGACGATCGTCGGCGCTCCTTTATTCGCCTTCGCTGCTGCCCCAGGGGGATGTGTAGTTGGGTGGCTCCTTTGTAATTTGAACGTCGTGAGGGTGGCTTTCGCGGAGGGCGGCGTTGGTGATTTTCAGGAACTCGGCTGACTCTCGCAGAGTTTTCAGATCGGGCGCGCCTACGTATCCCATTCCCGATCGGAGACCGCCGACGAGTTGGTTCATGGTATCGGCCAGCGAACCCTTGAAAGGCACTCGGCCTTCGACGCCTTCCGGAACGATTACGCCTCCCGCCTCTTTGACCTGCATATAGCGGTCGGAGGAGCCTTGCTTCATGGCACTCACACTTCCCATGCCGCGATACACCTTGTAGGCGCGGTTTCGGAAGATCTCGATTTCGCCTGGGCTTTCTTCGCAGCCGGCGAACATGTTGCCCATCATGACACTGCTGGCGCCGGCGGCAAGGCATTTTACGATATCGCCAGAAGAGCGGATTCCGCCGTCGGCGATCGTCGGGAGTCCGATCTTGTTCGCTTCTTCGCAGCAGTCAAGAACGGCAGTGAACTGGGGAACGCCGATACCGGCGACGACGCGCGTGGTGCAGATCGAACCGGCGCCGATTCCGAGTCGTAGGCCATCGACACCGAGCGCGGCAAGATCCTTGACGCCCTGCTTTGTGGCGACGTTGCCGGCGATCACCTTGAGATCCGGCAATTTAGCTTTGAGCATCTTGACGCAGTTCATCACGCCGGCGGAATGGCCGTGGGCGGCATCGATGACGATGAAGTCGACTCCGGCATCGTGTAGCGCCTTTGCGCGCTCGTACGGTTCTCTCAGGGCGCCAATTGCCGCGCCAACGATGAGCCGGCCCTTGCGGTCCTTTGTGGCAAGCGGATGCTGCTTGACCTTGAGGATGTCTTTGATCGTGATGAGACCCATCAGGTGGCCGTCGTCATCGACGATCGGCAGCTTTTCTATGCGATGCTCGGCAAGCATCTCCTGGGCCTGTTCAAGGGTTGTGCCGACGGCGCCGGTGATCAGGTTCTTGCTGGTCATGCGCTCGGAGATCTTCTTGGCGTAGTCGGTTTCGAAACGGATGTCCCGGTTGGTCAGAATTCCGACCAGTTTGCCGTCTTTGCTGACGATGGGCACGCCGGAAATGTGAAACCTCTCCATGAGGTTCATGGCGTCTTGAAGCGTTTTGTCGGCTTCGAGTTTAAAGGGCTTCGTAATGACGCCGCTCTCAGATCTCTTCACGCGGTCGACGGCTTCGGCTTGAAGCTCGATCGGCATATTTCGGTGGAGGACGCCGACGCCACCCTCTCGGGCAATGGCAACTGCCAATCTGGCATCGGTAACGGTGTCCATTGGGGCGGACACAATCGGAACTTTGAGCGTTATTCCTGGAAGGAACGCGGTGGAAAGATCGACCTCACTAGGTAGGACGTTGGTGTGTTTTGGAAGTAACAGAATGTCGTCGAAGCTGAGACCTTCGCGAAAAGCGGGCATTGGGGCTCCTTTACTTTTCGTTTGAGTATGGCATTTCTCCAGGCGTTTCCGGAACCCTCGGGGCCCTTTTCCCTCACCCCTTGCCCCCTCTCCCAAATCATTCCGCGAGGCGGAATGGACCCTCTCCCGGAACCCTCACCCCCTGCCCCCTCTCCCATGACGAACCACACGGGAGAGGGGGGGATTGTTCGGTAACATCGAGGGATGGTTTATCGCCCTTTGGGCCGGACTGGGGTGCAGGTCTCGGTGGCTTGTTTTGGCACGATGACTTTTGGGTGGGAGCCTAACGATTGGGGGTCTCACGAGGACGAGTCGATCAAACTTACGGATTTGGCGATGGATTTGGGGGTGAATTTCTTCGACACCGCCGACGTTTATGCAAGGGGTACGAGCGAGAAGATTTTGGGGAAGGCGCTCAAGGGAGGAAAGCGCGAAAAGGTGGTGCTGGCAACCAAGTGCCACGGGAAGATGGACGACAACGACCCGAACGCTTGGGGAAACAGCTACAGGCATATCATCGAGGCATGCGACGCTTCACTGAAACGGCTGAAAACCGACTGGATCGATCTATATCAGATTCATCGACCACAGCCTCAAATTCCGATCGACGAGACGATCCGGGCGATGGACGACCTCCGGCGGGCCGGCAAAATCCGATACGCGGGATGCTCGACTTTTGCGGCTTGGCAGGTTTGCGAGGCTCATTATGTGGCGAAGTCGCTTGGGGCGGCCGGGTTCGTGTCGGAACAGCCGCCTTACAACTTGCTCGACCGCCGTGTCGAGCGTGAGTTGTTGCCGTTTTGCCGGACGTACGATTACGCCGTAATTCCATGGTCGCCGCTTGCAGGCGGAATGCTAAGTGGAAAGTACATGGATTCCAAGGCGGAGGGAGCGCGGTATTCCGCCAGCGATCCGGCCGGAAGGCTAAAGCAATTGCCCCAGCAGAAGCTGGTTCGACTGAAGAAGCTGGCTGAGAAGCTCGACATGACGATGGCGAAGTTGAGTCTGGCGTGGGTCGCGTCGCAGCCGGGCATTACCTCACCGATTATTGGGTCTCGGTCGGAGCAGCAGCTGAGGGAGTCGGTTGACGCGTGTCTGACTGTTTTGCCGGAGAAGACGTTGAAGCAGATCGACGAGATCTTCGAACCCTGTTCGCACCACGTGAACTACTACACGGCCAATTTCGGGCCCAATGCGCGGAGCGTCTAGCGCCCTTTTCCCTCACCCCCTGCCCCCTCTCCCATGACGAACCACACGGGAGAGGGGGTTCTTAGGCTCCGGTGATGCCGCCTTCTTTGGCCACTACGGCGGCTTCGGTGCGGTCGTTTACCTGTAGTTTTTTGAAGATGCTGCCCACATGGCTCTTGACGGTTTTTTCGCTCAGGAATAGTTTGTCGGCGATGGCGGCGTTTTTCATGCCGGCGGCGATGCACTCCAGGACTTCGACTTCGCGGCGGCTTAGCTCAGCGAAGAGCTTTCGGTTGTGCAGGGCCGATTGCGAAAGGCGGTTGAACTCGGCCATGACGCGAGCTACCAGGGCTGGGCTCAAGGAGCCATCGCCTTTCTTGGCATTTCGGACGACCCTAGCGATCTCATCCAGCCCCGCGTCTTTCAGGACGTAGCCGAGCGCTCCAGCCTTGATGGCAGCGAACACGTTCTCGTCGTCGCCGAATTTAGTCAGCATGACAACGTGAGCCTCCGGCAACTTTTCACGGATCCGGCGTGTGGCTTCTATGCCGTCCATGCGCGGCATTTGGATGTCCATCAGGACAATGTCGGGGCGAACAATCATGGCCTCGGCGACAGCTTGCTCCCCGTTCGACGCTTCGCTGACGACCAGGAAGTCGGCTTCAAGGCGCAGCAGTTCGGTCAGTGTTCTGCGGAGGACGCTGTCGTCTTCGACGACTTGGATTCGGATGCGGGGTTCGGCCATTTTGGGTATTGGGTGTTGGGTATTGGGTATTGGGTATTGGGTATTGGGTATTGGGTATTGGGCTCACTGGATTTTGAATTGGGCTTCTAGTCTTACTCCTTCGCCTGGCTTGGAATTGACTGTTAGGTTGCCGCAATTGGCGGCGGCGCGGGCATGCATTCCTTCGAGACCCAAACCGCCTGTTGCGTGGGACGGATCAAAGCCTTTGCCGTCGTCGGCTACGATTAGCGTAGCGGTTGTGGCTTCAATTTTTACCGCGATCGAAACTGAGTGTGCGTTCGCGTGTTTTACCGTGTTAGTCAGCGCTTCTTGAGCAATTCGAAACAGGGCATTCTCAACATCGGCTTTGAGCGCGGTTTCAGGTCCTTCGGCTGCGAAGATCAGGCTCAAATGGCTGCGATCACAGATGTTGTGAGCGTACTGGCGAAGGGCGGCCACGAAGCCGGCGGCTTGCGTGGGCGTCCGAAGTCGTTGGACGAGAAAGCGGAGTTCATCGGCCGCCTGGCGCGCCGATTCCCGGCCCTCGTTGGCCAGTTCGGCTGCTCGCTTTCCATCCTTCTCCGCCACGTGTGAGATCAGTTCAAGCTGCGAAGCAATAGAGATCAGGTGGCCTTGGACGCCATCGTGCATGTCCATCGCGATTCGGTTTCGGTCGGCGGCGACGCCCAGGCGCTCCCGATATCCGGCGGCGATGAGGGCCTGATACGCCATTAGGCTAGAGATGACCAGGAGAAACGTTACGCGGAAGGCGACGTTGAGCGGGTCATGCATCAGCGCTCCGAACGAGGTCGGCGCTACGATGGCGACCTTTTTGTCCACAGTGAACAGCGCAATGGCGCTCCCAAAAACAACCATTAAACCCACGGCGGCGGACCACTTGACGTTCAACATTCCAGATGCCTGAACCATCGGCAAGAAGAAGAGCAGGGTTAGATTGCTCATTGGGCCCAAGTGCGTTGTCACCAGGATGAGCGTGATAAAGGCGACATCCATCGGTGGAAACACAAACCACCACTTCAGCCTTGGCGGATCGACATAGGCGAGCCACGTGCGGCTTAGCAGATAGGCGAGCATCACGAGGACCAGAATCCGGAGCCTATCGAGGGAGGTTGGTTCGAGTATGTTGTTCGTACGGCGGTCCGCAACCCACCACAGCAGAAAGGGCACACAAACCCAAACGTGCAGCAGATAGACGAGGTGCTGCGCGCGTCTTGAAGACAAGTCCTTTGTGAACCGCTCAAGCAAGTTCATGCTTGCTTAGGTTAGCGGGTGTTTGGCGGTGGGTGTTGGGTTTCCGGTTGGAGATTCTTCATACTTCCCTTTCCCTCACCTCCTGCCCCCTCTCCCAAACCATCCCGCGACGCGGGATGGACCCACTCCTTTTCCCTCACCCCCTGCCCCCTCTCCCATTACGAACCAAATGGGAGAGGGGGTAGGAGCTTTAAGGCTTCGGTGGCGTGGATTACTCGGTCTTTTAGGGCCAGTGTGGGATGGACGGCGCCGAAGCGACGGCGGCAGCGCTCGAAGAGGATCAGTTTTTGATCGGTGTCGAGATCATCCCACCTGTTGGCGGTTTTGGCGATCTCTTCGTACACGAGGGGGCGGTTTCGTGTGTGGTCGGCGAAGAATCGAAGCACGTCTTTGACTTGTTCATCCGGAGTCATGTGGCAATTATAGTATATATTTGTCTACTATGCCAACATTTGAGTGGTTTGTGTGCGGCCTGGGGTGGTTCCTTAGCGTGTTGTTACTGTCGGCATTTCGCCTGGTGTGTTAATATCCACGCGTGCTCAAATCGTTGGTTCTGGTTTTCGCCTTGGTTACCGTGCTAATGGGTGTCTCCGGTTGCGGCGGTGGGCTGGGTTCAACTGCCAGTACTCTGGTCGGCACTCCGGTTATTCTCTCGATTAGCCCGAATCCCGTTGTTCGGGGTCAGACGATCACGATCACCGGTACGAACTTGAATGGATCGCTTACGACGGCCTGGTTTAACGGCACTCAGTCGAACGCCAGTTCGGGCGGCACGACGAGCGTGACGGTGACGGTCCCTACGACGATTACGGCCGGCACGTACAGCATCTATGTGGTCACTAATGATGGGCAGGGAGATTTCTCACCCCAAAGCAACTCGATCACGCTTAGCGTTCAGTAAGTTCTAGGCCGGTTCGAGTTGGGTTGCCGACCTCGTGCTTAAGATTCCAGGTGCGTCCATTGTCCATTGGCGAAACGTTCCTCAATGAACGGTTTCTGGTCGACCAGCTTCCCCCAGACTTCCGTTATCGGGACCGTTCCAAACGTCGCGGAATCGACTGAGCGCGTTCTGTTGTCGCCCAGCAGATAGACTTCACCGGGTCGAACGACGTAACTTCGCATTTCAACATGCTTGGACTTGCGCGGCATGACATTCAAGTTCACGGCATCCACCCATGAGCCGCCCAGCTTGACCTGAGTGATCCGATCACCTGGCAGGAAGGCGACACGTTTAATTAATGTGCCAAACGCCGTATCGACCACGACGACCTCGCCGCGATAAAGGTTGCCGTTCGTACGCTTAACGATGTGCGTTGAATCGTCGGAGTACGTGGGACTCATCGACTGGCCATTAACAACAACGACGCGATACGGTTGAGCTAACGAGCCGCCAACGAGAAGACTGAGAACACCGAGCTTAACGAGCGCCTTTGCGCCGGAATATCTGACCTGAACCATACGCTCCCCTTTCCTTTTTCAAGCAAAGCAGGCCATTTGAGCAACTTCACGATTCAGAAAATCGTCGCTCGCTAGCGCGGGCAGTTAGTGTACATTACAGCATCTCCTCGCTTAGAAGTTCCCCTCTGTACTACCATCTATCAAGACGCGTATGCAGCGAGTTTGGTTGAGCTAAGTTGCTGAGATTTTTTTGATTTATTTCTGCGGCTCCGAGATGGAAGCCGTTCTTTTCAGCATAAAATGCCGAACCAAGTGTCTTAGCGACGGGCCGTGTGCGGACCCGGCTCTGTGATCGCCATTGCCAAGCGATTTGAGCAAACCGGCTGCAATGGGGGCCTTTACAAAGGTGAGCTTTGAGAAGCCGCCTTGAGCTATGATCGACGGCTCTGCTCGTTCGGCAAGGACATAGCCCCTGTCCAAGTGTTCGCGGATGACGCCCTGCTCATCCAGAGCGTGAACATGGAGTACCAACATTTCTTGCATGCATCCATGTCGGTCATGCCGAGCTCTCTATTTACGCTCGGATGGCGCTTAGTGGCATAAAGTCCCGCTAATTGGGTGATGCGGCGCCGGCCCCAGATTGAGGCACCAAATGCACGATACAGCCTACCGATGGAACGCCTTTCGCATTCAGCACGAACAGCATGTAGTATCCGCCAGGTGTGAGCGGAGAGATCGTTGGCGCCGTCACACTGATTCCCAGCTTTCCGGCCGTAAACGGCAACCACTGAAAACTCTCGTCGTGGTTCAAGGTGTGGGTCGTGGAGCTAAGCCTAATAAGTGAGATCTTTGAAATCGGCTGTATAGCCGCGCCGAGCGAAAAGACCTTCCCGCTTTGAATCGTGGTCGGTTGCGCCAGTACGATCGGGCGGGGTCCATTCGATAGATAGGGAGGCGAATAGATCTCGACGTCCGATTCACCCGTCCCACCCGACGTCCACACCCGGCCATCGGGCAAAAGAATGGATGTCGAGTGATATCCCCGGTATTGTCGTTGCGAGGCCATCACCGTCCATGTGTTGGTTATCGGATTCCACAACTCAGCTTGG
>Ga0206814_10115_pt1 | contig 22521 bp, 16 predicted proteins | sample Alteio_BWOrgCont_90_FD_152850 | JGI IMG/M metagenome (GOLD analysis project Ga0206814, IMG submission 152850) | Enriched cells from forest soil in Barre Woods Harvard Forest LTER site, Petersham, Massachusetts, United States -... | ecosystem: Environmental > Terrestrial > Soil > Temperate forest >...
TTTGAAGGAGGAATCGGGCGATGAGGTGCATATCGTCAGCGAAGGCGACGTGGTGCTGAATCACATCCGGATACTGCACATCGGCAACGACCGGATCGATTTTGAGGACACCACTACAGGCCAGAAAGGCTCGAAGAACCTGGAGGCTGCGCCAGCGGCATGAAGCGGTTGGATCCAATTCGCGGGAAGATGCGCGGGCAAGAGGGGTACGCACTGAGCCTGGTGGTGTTCCTGATGGCGCTGGTGGTGATTGCGAGCGTGGCGGTGGCTCCCAATATCATCACGAACGGGCGGCGCGATAAAGAAGAAGAGATGATCTGGAGGGGCAAGCAGTATGTGAGAGGAATCCGACTGTTCGTGCGGTACTACCAGACTCACGGAGGCACGACTCGCTTTCCCACGTCCATGGAGGATCTCACGAAAAATAAAGTGGGCATTCGATTCATGCGGCAGGCGTATAAGGACCCTGTGAATGCCGTGGATGGTTCGTGGCGGCTGATTTATGTTGGACCGAACGGGCAATTGATCGGGAGCCTGAAGAGCCGGCCGCTGGGGCCGGACGGGCAACCCATTCCCGGCTCGAGCGGGGGCGGAGGGTTTGGATCGTTGTTCGGTAATCCGCAAACTTCGTCGGGAAACGGATCTTCCTTCGGTAGCTCTTCGTTTGGGAATTCTTCTTTCGGGAGTTCCTCGTTCGGCGGCTCGTCCGGGAATTCGTCGTTCGGAAATTCTTCCTTTGGAAGTTCGTCGTTCGGGAATTCGTCGCAGAATAATGGCGGCAACGCGAGCGGCACGAATTCGTCCGCACAAACGCCCGGGCAGGGAACGACGGACAGCTCGATTTCGGACCCGATGTCCACGCCGCAGCCGATTGCAAATTCGGATGGGAGCACGGATGTGGTTGGCGGAAACATCATCGGGGTGGGAAGCAAAGTGAACAAGGCTTCGGTGATCTGGTACGACAAGGCGAAGAATTACCGGCAGTTCGAGTTTATCTGGGATCCGTCGAAGGAATCGGTGAACGGCGGAGTCGCCCCGACGACGATCATCGGCACACCTCCGGCGATTGGGCAGAATGGCTCAAATTCGATCTTCAGCAGCCCGACGGGAAACAGCGGAACCGGGCAGCAACCCCCAGGGACAGCTACGGGCAATCCGAATGTCGGCAGCGGGAGCAATCCGATGCCTGGGCAGCCTCCGCAGCAATAAGCACACTTCCATTCGCGCCTGCAGCGCCAATCACACTTTAATTTTGCGGAAGAGAAAGCCCTGTGGACGAACCTGGGGCCGACGCGGCATCGGCTTTCAATTTGGCGTAGGTTTTCGCGATGCGCTGGACGTACTTCATCGTTTCGAGATAGGGGGGGGACGCGGCGGCCGTATTTGTCAACGCTGTCCGGACCGGCATTGTAGGCGGCGAGCGCGAGGGTCAGGTCATTACGATATTTCTTGAGCAGATCGCTTAGGTAGTGGGTTCCGCCATCGATGTTCTGGCTCGGGTCAAAGGCGTCCTTCACGCCCATGAGTTGGGCGGTTCGCGGCATCAACTGCATCAAGCCGCGAGCGTTTTTGGGTGAAACCGCCTTGGGGTTGAAATTGGATTCGATGGAAATCACGGAGTGGATCAGATTGGGATCGAGATTGTAGCGCGCTGCGGCATCGTGGATCAGTTTCTGGAAAGGCGTTTTTTCGGTTAGCGGCTCGGTGCTGGGTTCGAAAATTTCTTCAGGCTCGATGGCGACGATGTCCGAGACCGGGACTTCGGCGACGCCACCCTGCACGTGCAGGCGGTAGCGGTCGCCGAGGATTTCGTAGCCGGTGACGTTGAGACGGGCGCCGTTGCGGAGAACGACGTAGTCGGCGCGGGCGGGCCCGCCGGCGGCCAAGAAGAGCATGCCCACGGCGGCGTATTTGGCGAGGCTCAGGCGCACTCAGGCAACTCCCGCAGGGCGAAGCGTTCGATGGCCGCGGCGACCCCGTCATTGTCGTTTGTATGGGTGACGTGCCAGCCGCGTGTTTTCAGTTCTGGCACGGCGTTTTCCATGACGACGGGAATCCCCGCGAAGGTGAGCATCTCTTCGTCGTTATGGTTGTCGCCGATGGCCAGGATTTCTTCGCGGGAAATGCCGCGCAAGGCAGCCCATTCGGCCAGCGCCACTCCTTTGGACACCCGCGGGTTAAGCACATCGATCATCGAAAAATCCTTGCTCTCGTATGCGGTCACGGCCAGGGAGAATTCTTCCACAAATTGGACGCTGCGGAGGGCGTGTTCGGCTGCCCGCATGATCTGAACCGGCCCGGAGAGCATCACCTGGATGGGGTCTTCGGTGAGGCAGGTTTCGAGGGGCTTGGATTCGCCGAGGAAGGGCTTGTTCCACTTGTAGTAGGCGCCGCGGATGCCGTCTTCGAGGTCAATCGTTTCCATCATGACCTGGTTGGCGAGGGGACGGTCGAAGACGACGGAAGTGGATTGGCGCCAGGGTTGAGTGGACTGCAGGACGCGGAGCGCGGTGTCGCAGGGAAGCAGGTGGCGGACCAGGGTTTTGCCGTTCTTGGTGCGCACCAGCGCGCCGTTGTTGACGATCATGGTCAACGGGGAGTCGATCTGTTGCGCGACCGGCATGGCAAAGTCGTAGCGGCGTCCGGTGACGAGAGCGACTTCGATGCCGCGGCGGGTGGCCTCGGCGATGGCGGAGCGGTTGCGCTCGGAGACGAGAAAGCGACTGTTGAGCAGCGTGCCGTCGATATCGAGGGCGATGAGTTGCACGGGCATCTTTCTATTTTAGCGCGGTTTGTTGATCTTTGGTGGAGAGCCCGAGCTTAAGTGAATCGTCCCGATACACCGGCGCGAAGAAGAAAAAGCAGATCCCTCACCAGCAAAAGACGCTGGTTCGGGATGACATTCGGGGTGGGGGCGTCGAACGGGTGAGGGAAAACGCGTGTGTTAGACTTTTTTGCATGGCTACCCACCGGCTGTATTACGAAGATTCTTACCTGCAAAATTTTGAGGCGCGCGTTTTGAGTTGTTCACCGGCGGAGCCGGTGCGGGGAGCATCCGGCATGCAGCCGGCGTGGGAAGTGCTGCTGGACGAGACCGCGTTTTATCCGACTTCCGGAGGGCAGCCGAACGACCTGGGATTGCTGGGAGACGCGACGGTGCTGGATGTGCGCGACGAAGAAGATGGCATCGTGCACATTGTGGACCGCGAGTTGGAGCCGGGCAGGGTGAAAGGTTGCGTGAACTGGCCGCGGCGATTCGACCACATGCAGCAGCACACGGGGCAGCACCTGCTGTCGGCGATGTTTCAGGAGCGGTTTGGATTGGCAACGGTGTCGTTTCACCTGGGGACGGAAATTTGCACCATCGACCTGAAGGGCGGCGAGCCTTCGAGGGATCAACTGATCGGGGCGCAACGCGCGGCGAACAAGGTGATTTTCGAGGATCGGCCGGTTGCGGTGCGTTACGGAACGCGGGAGCAACTGGCGCGGCTTGGAGTGCGCAAAGAGGTGGAGCGCGAGGGACTTTTGCGGGCGATCGAGATTGAAACGGCGGATTTGCAACCATGCGGCGGGACGCATGTGAAATCCACGGGACAGATTGGGATGATTCTGGTGAGGGGCTGCAGCAAGGTCCGGCAGGATTGGCGCGTAGAGTTTGTGTGCGGGCGGCGCGCGGAGAAGTTGGCGACGGAGGATTTCGAACGGGAGCGAGCGCTGACGGGCGTGCTGGGTGGCGCGTTGGAGGAGTTGCCTGCGGCGGCGGAGAGACTGGCGGCCGAGCGCGATGCGCACTTCAAGAGTTTGCGGGCGGCGTTGCAACAGTTTGCAGGTTTGTGGGGGGCGCAGTTGGTGGCCGCCGCCCCTGTGATGGGGAACGGGGTGCGCGTTGTATCGCAGCTTTTGCACGGGGCGCATCCGGAGTTGTTGTTGCCGCTGGCGACGGAGATTGCGAAGAACGAGCGGACGGTGGCGCTGCTGGTGCTGGAGGAGTCCGGACAGTTGGTGTTCGCGCAGCATCCGGGGGCGGGTAAGGATTTGGGCGTGGTGTTGAAGAGCGTGTTGGCGGCGCATGCGGGGAAGGGCGGAGGGAATAAGGATTTTGTGCGGGCGAAGCTGGCGGACGCGGGCAATTCGGCGGCGGCGCTGGAGCTGGCGAAGGCATTGGTTGCAGATTGAATATTGGAATGCGGGGTGAGTTTATGCCAAAAGGCGCCGCTGCCCGGGTCGGGGCCGCTCCAGAGGCGAGTAGGGATATAGGCTGGGCCACCTAAAGGTGGCCGCTACGGGGCTAGCGTAAGAGGGATTTGGATTTGAGGACTGTTAGAGCGCGCTGGAGGGGGGATTTTTGGTTGAGCCAGCGCTTTTCGGTTTCGAGAAGGACGCGGCGGCCGAGGGAGGCGAAGAGGGCGCGGGCTGCCGCGGGCTTGGTGTTCGCGGTGTGAAGGAAATCGAGGAAGGCCTGCGGTTGTTGCGGGCCCACGGCGAGGATGCCGAGGCCGTGACCATGTTCGAAGTTGAAGCTGGGAAATTTTGACGAGAGCTCGGCCCAGAGCTGGTGAACGCCAAAGTCGTGTTGTGTTTCCATGGTGTCGTGAAAGAGGACGACGGCGCGGTCGCTGAGCTTGGGGTGCCAGGTTTCGTAGTCGGATTTGACGGCGTCATAGGTGTGTAGGCCGTCGATGTGCAGCAGATCCACGGAGGCCGCCGGGATGTGGGGAAGGGCCTGGTCAAACGTCATGCGAAGCAAGGTGGAAAACGATTCGTAGCGGCGATGGAATTTGTGCAAATCAAGATAGACGGATTCCTTGTAGTAATGGGCGTGAGGGTCGCCGAGCCAGGTGTCAACCGCGTAGCAACGGGTGGGGAGTTTGAGTTCGGCGACGGCCTGGCAAAACGCGCAATAAGAGACGCCGTGCTGGGTGCCGAGTTCCACCAGGGTGCGTGGTTGCAACATTTCGATAAGGGCCATGGCAAAGGGGACGTGTTCGGTCCAGCTGGATTTTTTGTGAAGGCGAACGGGGAAACGGTAGAGGAGTTGCCAGTCGAGAGGGTTGAAGTCGGCGGACATGTTTCCATAGTACATGAGGAGGCAGGTCTTCTTAGTGGACGAGCGGAGGCCACTATGAAGAGAGAGTCCTGTCTGGCTGGGAGAAGCTTACGGAAAAAGCAGGTTCCTCACCCCGTTCAAAAGGCGAACGGAGTTCGGAATGACACATTTGATGTGGGGTCCGCAGTCCGTTAGAAGAAGCGGGTGCGGACGCGGTCGGGCAATTTGACGAGGTCGACTATGGTTAGGAAGTCGATGGTTTTGAATTCGCGGTCGATGGCGGGGGGACCGCAGATGCGGCCGGAGATTTCAAGATAGGCGCGGAAGAGGCGCGGCGGGCGGGTGGATTCAACGGGCGCTCCGGTGGACTGGCAAGCCTGGCCGGGCTGAGGATTGGTGCGCAACGGCGGGTCGATCAGATACTTATCCCTGAGCGCGTCGTACATGGCCATGCCGTAGTTTTCGTCCTGGGAAGTGATGGAGCTGCAGCCGATGAGGTAGCGCGAATCGTTGCGGGTGGCATAGACGGCGATGCCCTTCCAGAGTGCGTGGAGGACCATGATGTTGCGGAAGTCGACGTGAACGCAGGCGCGGCCCAGCTCGAGCATTTCACGGCGCACGGGTTCGTAAACGGAGAAATCGAAAATTTGGTTGCCGTAGTAGCCGAGATTCCTGCGAGCCACTTCGCCGGTTTGCAGGCGATAGGTGCCGACAAGCTTGCCGGACTCGAGCTCCGTGACCATCAAGTGGTCGCAGAAATTGTCGAAGGGATCGATGTCGAGGTGCTCGCGCTCGGAAATGGACAGGCCTTCGCCCAGCTCCACATTGAAGACGGAATAACGCAGGCGTTGGCAGGCGATGAGGTGGTCAGGGGATTGCGCGAGGCTGACTCGAAAAAGGGAAGTTTCGGTTAAGAGAGGGTCGCTCGTTACCGTTTTCACAGTTGACCTCTGGCTGCTGACAGTTTCCCGTGAGCTAAGTTTCGGCAATGTTTCAACCAGGTTATTTTCGCGCTCAGACTGTGTACCGATACGCTGCCTACTTTTCCCCTTCGCTCAATTTTACTCAGATGGAACCGCAAAGGAAAGCAACGAAAATCGTTATGTCCAATATAGCTTTTGGTGCATCTAAACTGCGCTCGGCAGAGAGGGTGCTTGTCCATAACGCTTCGGGGGAATAGTATGTCTTCCCTTGGCATGGCTGCTTTATGAGGATGTGGAGGTAAGGAGGATTCCCTTCAGGTGGGAATTCCCCGGGCAGCGCTGAACCTGGTGTAGTGGTCCCGCATGCGGACATTCTATCGGTCCGCAGCCAGAGTATGGGAAGACTCGGTGTCTCCATGGGGGGCAGCATGAATTTCATTTCAAAATACAAATTCTGGATTGGTGGAGCAGTTTTCCTGGTGATTGTGGGCCTGGTGATCGGAGCGGCGCGGCCAAAGGGCGTTTCGGGTGCGCCTTCGGGTGCCCCCACGGAGGTAGAAGTTGTCCAGGTGCAGCAGCGGGACGTGCCGATCTACGGTGAGTGGATTGGGACGCTGGACGGGCTGACGAACGCAGACGTGCGGGCGCAGGTGACCGGCTACATCATGAAGCAGGATTATCAGGAAGGCGCATTCGTGAAGGCAGGGCAGCTGTTGTTCCAGATCGACCCTCGGCCCTTCCAGGCGGCGCTCGACCAGGCGGAAGGGCAACTGGCGCAATCGAGGGCATTGCTTGCGAACTCGCAGGCGGTGCAGGTGCGCACGCAGTTGGATGTGGAACGCTACGGCCCACTGGCGAAGGAGCAGGCAGCGAGCCAGCAGGATCTGGACAACGCAGTTCAAAATAATTTGGCGGCCAAAGCGACAGTGCAGACCGCGGAGGCGCAGATCAGGAGCGCCGAGGCAACGGTGGAGACGGCAAAGATCAATCTGGACTTTACGCGGCTGGTGGCGCCGATCGACGGTATCGCGGGGCAAGCGCAGTTGCAGGTGGGAGCGCTGGTGAATCTGAGCAGCGGGCCGGTGACTTCGGTTTCAACGGTCGACCCGATCAAGGTTTATTTCACGGTGAGCGAGACGCAGTATCTGGCTTGGAGGAAGCGGTTTCCGACGGAGAGCAGCCGGCTGGAAGCGGACAAGAATTTGCGGCTGGAATTGATTCTGGCGGACGGGTCGGTGTATGCCCACACGGGCACATTCTATTTTGCGGACCGGCAAGTGGATGTGGGGACGGGCGCGATACGGCTCGCGGGGCTGTTTCCGAATCCGGGGAATATCTTGCGGCCGGGAGGGTACGGAAAAGTGAGGGCGGTGATTCGGATGCAGAAGGACGCGCTGGTTGTGCCGCAGCGCGCGGTGAGTGAGCTTCAGGGAGGCTACCAGGTCGCGGTGGTGGGCCCAGACAACAAGGTGAGTATCAAGACGGTGACGGTCGGCGACCGAGCCGGGAGCGATTGGGTGATTTCGGATGGGCTAAAACCCGGAGAAAAAGTGATCGCCGAGGGAATTCAGAAGGCACGGCCCGGAGCGCTGGTGAATCCGAAGCCCTTTGGCACGCAGGAAACAAAGGGAAAATAAGCCATGTCAAAATTCTTCATCAATCGACCCATTGTCGCCATAGTGATTTCCATTGTCATGGTGCTTATCGGCTCCCTGACGATCCTGGCCCTGCCGGTTGCTCAGTTTCCGAATATCGCGCCGCCGGAGATTCAAATTCTCGCTACTTATGTCGGCGCCGACGCGCAAACCCTGGAACAAGCCGTGGCCACGCCGCTCGAGCAGCAAATGAGCGGCGTAGACAACATGAACTACATGTATTCGCTGAATACCACGGGAAACTCGTCGACGACCTTGATCGTCGATTTCGATGCGAAGACGGACCCCAACAACGATTTCATTCTCGCACAATCTCGCGAGACGCAGGCCGCCTCGCAGCTTCCCGTGGACGTCAACAATTATGGGATCACGGTGCGCAAATCCCCCACTGCACCGTTGATATTGTTCGACCTCTACTCTCCCAAAGGGACTTATGACGCCACGTTTCTGGCCAACTACGCCTACATCAATCTGGTTGATCCCCTGCTCCGCTCCTACGGTATCGGTATCGTCAATGTGTTCGGCGCCGGGCAATACGCGATGCGCATGTGGGTGAAACCCGACCAATTAGCGAAGCTCGGGGTTACGGTCCCAGAGATTATCAGCGCCGTTCAGGCGCAAAACACCGTCAATCCGGCCGGAAAAGCCGGCGGCGAGCCTGCCCCCAAGGGCACGGAATTTACCTATGCGGTTCTCGCGCAGAGCCGGCTCGTTTCGCCGGAAGAGTTCGGAAAAATCGTGGTACGTGAGAACCCGGATGGCGGTATCGTTCGTGTCAGCGATGTGGCCCGCATCGAGTTGGGGTCGCAGGACTACAGCATAGCCGGGCGCTTCAATGGGAAGCCCAGCGCCTGCCTTGCGCTTTATCAGATTCCGGGCTCGAATGCGGTTCAGGCTGCCGCCGCGGCGAACAAGCTGATGGCGCTGATGAAGCAGCGCTTTCCAGATGACCTGGACTATGTCGTTGCCCTGGACACTACGCGGGCCGTCACCGAAGGCATCAAGGAAATTGTGATCACCCTGTTGATCGCGCTGGCCCTGGTCATCCTTGTGGTCTATATCTTTTTGCAGGGCTGGCGCGCCACGCTGATTCCACTTCTTGCGGTGCCCGTCTCGCTGATAGGTACATTCATACTCTTCCCGGTGTTCGGTTTTTCGATCAATACACTGTCGCTCTTCGGCCTGGTGCTGGCGATCGGCCTGGTGGTGGACGACGCCATCGTGGTGGTGGAGGGCGTGGAACGCCACATTGAAGAAGGCATGACGCCGAAGGACGCGGCGTTAAAAGCGATGGAAGAGCTCTCCGGCCCAGTGGTCGGAATCGCGCTGGTGCTCTCAGCCGTATTCGTGCCGACGGCGTTCATTCCCGGAATCACCGGCAAGCTCTATCAGCAATTTGCCGTCACCATCGCTATCTCCGTTTTGCTTTCCGCCTTCAACGCGCTCACTCTCAGTCCGGCGCTGGCGGCGTTGCTGCTCAAGCCAAAGGAAGAGAGCCGCGGATTACTGCAAAGATTTTTTGACTGGTTCAACCGGGTTTTCGATCGCGCCACCGAGGGGTATGTAGGCTGGAGCGCCGTCCTGGTGAAGAAAACCGCGGTAGTCGTGGTGCTGCTGGTTGTTTTTGCCGGCGCAGGCTTCTTCTTCGCCAACCGCGTGCCAACGAGTTTCCTTCCCGACGAAGACCAAGGATACGCCTACGTCAGCATGCAACTTCCGAATGGCGCTTCGCTGGAGCGCACTAATGCCGTCGTCGAGCAAGTCGAAAAAGTCATCATGGATACGCCGGGTGTTGCCCAGTCCACCTGCTTTGTCGGATTCAGCTTACTGAGCTTTGCGCGCACCACTTACAACGCGACGTTTTTCGTGAACTTCAAGCTCTGGGATGAGCGGAAGACGCGTGAAGAGCAGTTTCAAACCCTTAAGGCGCATCTGAATCAGCATTTGAGCAAGCTGCCGAGCGCCGTGGCGTTCGGATTTTCCCCGCCGGCGATCCCGGGTGTGGGAACCGCCGGCGGCTTTACGTTCATGCTGGAAGACCGTTCGGGCAGTGATATTCAGTTCCTGACGAAAAACCTGGCCACCTTTATGGAAGCTGCCCGAAAGCGGCCGGAAATAGCCAGCCTGAGCACAACGTTTTTGCCAAACGTGCCTCAGCAATTTGCCGATGTGGACCGCGACAAAGTTTTGAAGCAAGGCGTGAACCTCAGCGACGTTTACAAGACCATCCAGGCCTTCATGGGCGGCTATTTCATCAACTATTTCAATCGCTTCGGCCGCCAGTGGCAGGTGTACATCGAAGCGGAAGGCGAAGATCGCGCAAAGGCGGAGAACGTCGGCCAATTTTACGTTCGCAACAACAAAGGACAGAATGTTCCGCTCTCGACGTTGGTCACCATGAAACCTCGCCTCGGTCCGGAATTTCTGCTTCGCTTCAACGAGTACCGTTCTGCACAGCTTAATGGCAGTGCCGCGCCCGGCTATAGCGCAGATCAAGCCACCGCGGCGCTGGAAGAAGTCTTCAAACAGACCATGCCGCGCGAAATGGGTTTCGACTACTCGGGGATGTCGTTTCAGGAACAAAAGGCCCGTGAAGGTGTACCGGCCTCGGTGATTTTCGGACTTTCCCTCTTGTTCGTTTTCCTGATCCTGGCAGCGCTCTATGAAAGTTGGTCGTTGCCGTTTAGCGTTTTGCTTAGCACGCCAGTAGCGATTTTCGGGGCCTTCGCAGTTTTGTACTTGCGCCGCTTCTTGCAGAGCGTATTTCTGCCGCCATACCTGGTGCAGATGGAGAGCGATGTCTATTCGCAAATTGGGCTGGTCATGCTGATCGGTTTGGCTGCGAAAAACGCGATTCTGATTGTGGAGTTTGCTAAAGATCAATTCGAGAAAGGAAAGCCTTTGGCGGACGCCGCGTTGGAGGGCGCCCGGTTGCGCTTGCGACCGATTCTGATGACATCGTTCGCGTTCATCTTGGGTTGCGTGCCGTTGTGGACGGCGAGCGGCGCCGGCTCCGTTGCCCGGCAAATCATGGGGACCACAGTTATCGGCGGGATGGCGGCTGCCAGCGCGCTTGGAATTTTCTTTATTCCGGCGATTTTCTACATGGTTGAGAAATGGTCGGGCGCGGACAAGGAGCGAGCCGCGGGAAGTTTGCCTGCGGAGCCAGCGCCGGCACCGGGAGACTGAGATGAAGACCACCAGGCGAGGAGCGGCAAAAGCTGCGGTGACCAGGAAGAAGAAGCTGACCCCGATCGTGTTGGCGCTGCTGGCCGGCTTCGTGGTGGGCGGGTGCAAAGTTGGCCCGAACTATAAACGACCGGCGGTGCAGACGCCGACGGAATACCGGGAATTGAAGGATGGCCAGCAGGCGCAGGTTCAGCCGCAGGTGGCTTCCTACGCGGACCTGCCGTGGTGGCAAGTGTTTCAAGACCCGGAATTGCAAAAGCTGATCGGGACGTCGCTGAAGCAGAATTACGATTTGCAGCTGGCGACGGAGCGAATCAATGCGGCGCGAGCGGCGGTGGCCATAACGCGGTCCAATCTGTTTCCGCAGGTGCAAGGAAACGGGAAGTTCTCTGGAGGAAAAGAAGGCACCTTCCAGACCAAATTCAACTTTCTGTCGCTGACGGCCGACGCCGCCTTCCAACTGGACTTTTTCGGGAAGCTGCGGAGGGCGACAGAGGCGTCGCGGGCCGAACTGCTGGCGACGGAGGATGCGCAGAAGACGGTGATCCTGACGCTGGTAAGCGACGTGGCCAGCGACTATTTCGCGCTTCTGCAATTGGACCTGGAGCTCCAAATTACGAAGGAGACGGTGACTACGCAGGAAGACTCGGTGAAGCTGACGAAGTTTCGCGTAGATCACGGAGTGGCCACGAAGCTGGATGTTTTGCAGGCGCAGCAGGTGCTGGATTCGGCGAATGCGACGGTTCCCGACCTGGAAAGACAGATTGCGCAGGAAGAGAATGCGATCAGCATACTGCTGGGAAATTACCCGCAGGGCGTGCCGCGCGGGCGCACCCTGGTGGAGCAGCAGCTGCCTCCCGAGGTGCCGGCGGGTCTGTCGTCGACGCTGCTGGAGCGGAGACCGGATATTAAAGAGGCGGAACACTTTCTGGTGGCGGCGAATGCCGAAGTCGGAGTGGCGAAGGCGGAATTTTTTCCGCAAATCTCGCTGACCGGATCCGGCGGCGGATCGTTCGGCAGGAGCAGCGCGTTCTCGCAGCTGATGAGTTCTCAACTGGGGATTTGGTCGTATGGAGCCCAAGTGAGCCAACCCATATTCACGGGCGGAGCGCTGCGCGGAAATTTAAAGTTGGCGAAATCGCAGTATGACCAGGCACTGATTTCCTACCGGCAGGCGATCCAGCAGGCATTCGGGGACGTATCGGATGCGCTGATCGGGTATGAGAAATTCCACGAGGTGCGCGTTCGGCAGGAACAGACCGTGGCGGATTTGCAGGAGTCTGTTCGGCTTTCGATTTTGAGGTATAAGGGCGGAACGACAACGTACCTGGAAGTATTGGACGGGCAGAGGTCGCTATTTAACGCGGAACTGGTGCTTGCGCAGGCCCGGGGCACCGAGTTCCAGAGTTTGGTGAACCTCTATCGGGCGCTGGGCGGCGGCTGGCAACAATAGCTGGGAAGGCCAGGGTGTGGCCTAAGAAGTTCAGGTGTCTGACTTACCGCGAAGGTTAATCGAAACTAATTGTCTACCGATCCGTTGCGGGATGCATCAAATGTTCTCCGCATATAGTTGAGGCTTGTCCAGACGCGTTGGCGGGATATAGGATATTTTCCCTCGTGCCTTCGCTAAAAAAATGTTGAGGTGAGGAGGGCTTCTTGAGGCTGAGTTACGGGCTAGGCCAGGGTCTCCTGCTGGCCGGGCTTTTTCTTTCTGGAACGACACGATCCAACGCACAAAATGAAGCAACAACCGGCACGAGCAGCCCTGGGCAGACTATTCCCGGAACGCAGGGAGTGAGCCCGTTCTCCGGTAGCGTGCCGGCGAAACTGGTTCCGGGAGTTTTACAACTTTCGTTGCAGGACGCGATCAACCGAGGATTGAAACAGAATCTCGGGTTGCTCCTTTCCAGCGCCGATATCCGCGGCGCTCGGGGGCAGCGGTGGGAGCAACTGAGCGCGCTACTGCCGCATGTGACGGCGTCGCCGTATGTAGCGGATTCGCAGATCAATCTTGCAGAGCTGGGCCTGACAAGTTTTGGCGGGCTGCAAATCCCGGCATCGATCGGTCCGTTTTCCTATTTTGATGCGAGAGTGTCGCTGACCCAGACGCTGTTTGACAGAAAGGCGTTCAACGCGACGCGGTCGGCGAATGAGAGCCTGAAATCGTCGGAGTACACGTTCAAGGACGCGCGAGACCTTGTGGTGTTGGCGGTGGGATATACCTACTTGCAGGCGATTGCGGACGCGGCTCGAATCGAAACGGCCGAAGCGCAGGTGAAAACGGCGCAGGCGTTGTTCGACCAAGCTTCGGACCAGGTGACGGCGGGGACTTCGCCGGCCATCGACGGCTTGCGGGCGAAGGTGGAGCTGCAGACCCGGCAGCAGCAACTGATTCAGGCGAAAAACAATTTTGCGATACAGAAGCTTACGGTAGCCCGAGTGATCGGGCTGGCGCCCGGGCAGGAGTATGAGTTCACGGATAAGTCGCCGTACCGGCCGTTCGAAGGAATCACGATTGAGGACGCGTTGAAACACGCTTATGGGTCGCGCTCGGATTACCAGTCGGCGACGGCGGACGTTCGCGCGGCGCAATTCGCGCGAAAAGCGGCGACGTCGGGGTATTGGCCGTCGCTTTCGTTCAATGCAGACTACGGCACGGCGGGGTCGCATCCTTCGACGGCCACGCAGGTATACGACTTGCGCGGAACGCTGCTGATCCCGATATTTCAGGGAGGAAGCGTTCACGGCGATGTGTTGCAGGCCGATGCGAGGCTGGAGCAGAGCCGCGAGCGGTTGGACAATCTGCGGGCGCAGATCGATTCCGATGTTCGCGCCGCGTTGCTGAACCTGGAGTCGTCGGCGGAACAGGTGAAGGTGGCGCAAAGCAATATTGAGCTGGCGGAAGAGACGCTGGCGCAGTCGCGGGACCGATTCAGGGCGGGGGTGACGGATACCGTGGAAGTGGTGCAATCGCAGGAACTGGTGGCGAGCGCGCACGAACAGTACATATCGAGCCTGTACAGCTTTAATTTTGCAAAAATTTCCCTGGCGCGGGCCCTGGGTGTCGCCGAAGAGGGCGTCAAGGAATACTTCAAAGGACAATGAACATGGCCGAAGAGACTTCATCCCGTCCGGTGGCTGGCGCAGGCGACGAATCCTCCAGCACGACGCCAGCGAGGGATACGCATAACGCGCGGGCGTACCGGAATTCGAAGCAGCGGAAATTCGGAATGATTGCGGCCATTGTGGTGGTTGGGCTGGTCGCGGGCTTTTTCCTGTGGCGGTATCTGAGCAGCTACGAATCCACCGATGATGCGCAGGCCGATGTGCACCTGTCTCCGGTGAGCGCGCGCATTTCGGGGTACGTGATCAAGGTAAACGTGGACGACAACCAGTGGGTGGAAAAGGGAACTGTGCTGGTGGAGATCGACCCGAAAGACTATGAGGTTGCGGTGGCGCAGGCACAGGCAAATTTGGCCAGCGCGGAGGCGACGGCGCAATCGCTGAATATCACGGTGCCGATCACGTCGGTAAGCACGACGAGCCAGCTGCAGTTCACAGCCTCGGACATTGAAAACACGAAGGCGGGAGTGATCGCGGCGGAAAGGCAGTTGACGGCGGCGCACGCGCAGTTGGAGCAAGCCGAAGCCAATGACGTGAAGGCGCAGGACGATCTCAAGCGCTACAAACTGCTGGTGGATAAGAAGGAAGTGGCGGATCAAGTCTACGATCAGGCGCTGGCAGCAGCGAAGTCCAGCACAGCGACTGTGGCAGCGGCACGGGCCAATGAAGCGGCGGCGCAACAATTTGTGCAGCAGGCACACGCGCGCGAGGCGCAGGCCAACGCAAACTATCAGTCGGCGGAAACCGGGCCGCAGCAAGTGTCTTCGACGAAAGCGCGAGTGCGGGCGGCGATTGCCGACGTGGAGCAACGGCGAGCGCAATTGGAACAAGCGGAGCTGAACCTTCAGTACACGAAAATTGTGGCGCCGGTTTCGGGCGAGGTGAATAAGACGGTGGTAGTTGGCCTGAACGTGCAACCTGGGCAACAACTGCTGACCGTGGTGCCGCTCGATGAAGTGTGGGTTACGGCCAACTTCAAAGAGACGCAGCTGCGGCACATGCGAGTGGGCCAGAGAGCAACGATTCATGTGGACTCCACGGGCCGAACGTTGAAAGGACATGTGGACAGCGTAGCGGGCGCGACCGGGCCGCTCTTCAGCCTGCTGCCGCCGGAAAATGCCACGGGGAATTACGTGAAGATCGTGCAGCGAGTTCCGGTGAAGATCGTTCTTGAGAAAGGCGAGAACCGGGATCGGACCCTTCGGCCGGGCATGAATGTGGTGCCCGACGTTTATCTGCGATGAGCTCCGCAACGGCGACACTGGACCAGGAGATTTGGCGGCCGAAGTACAATCCGTGGCTGATCGCGGTGGTTGTGGCGCTTGGGGCGTTTATGGAGGTGCTGGACACCAGCATCGCGAACGTGGCGCTGCCTTACATGGCGGGAAACCTGGCGGCGAGCAACGATCAAAGCACCTGGGTTCTGACCTCCTACCTGGTTTCGAACGCCATCATTCTGCCGATCAGCGGCTGGCTGGCGGGCACGTTGGGGCGGAAGCGGTTTTTCATGGCGTGCCTGACCGTGTTTACGATCAGTTCGCTGCTTTGCGGGATCGCGCCGAGCCTGGGGATGCTGCTGCTGTTCCGGGTGCTGCAAGGCGCGGGCGGCGGAGGGTTGCAGCCAATGGCGCAGGCCATTCTGGCGGATACTTTCCCACCGGAGCAGCGTGGATTGGCGTTCGCACTCTACGGAATAACAGCGATCATGGCGCCGACGATCGGGCCGACTTTGGGAGGCTGGATCACGTTCAATTATTCGTGGCGGTGGATTTTTTTCATCAATATTCCTGTTGGCATCGTGACCTGGTTGCTGGTGAGGCAGTTCGTGGAAGATCCGCCCTATTTGGGCAGGCTCAAACGCGCGGGCGTGAAGCTGGACTACGTTGGGATCTCACTGTTGACTTTGGGGATCGGCTCACTGCAGGTCTTGCTGGACAAGGGGCAGGAAGACGACTGGTTCGGGTCCCGGTTCATTACGACGTTGGTGATTACCGCGACGGTCTGCCTGATTTCTCTGGTGATCTGGGAGTGGTTTCAAAAGAACCCGATCATCGACGTGAAGATGTTCAAGAGCTTTAATTTTGCGAGCGCATGCCTGATGATGTTTACGCTGGGGATTTTATTGTTCAGCTCGCTGGTGCTGATGCCCCAATTCTTGCAGACACTATTGGGATACACTTCGCAACTGGCGGGGTTTGCGCTATCGGCGGGAGGGCTTGTCCTGCTGATTGAGATGCCCATCATGGGCAAGATGACGACGAAAGTGCAGGCGCGATACCTGATCGCATTCGGCTGGCTGACTCTGTCGATTGCGATGTTTTATTCGACCCAACGGATCGACCTGCTTATCAGTTTTAAAGCGGCGACGCTCTTGCGAATCGCGCAGGTGATCGGGCTGGGGTTCCTGTTCGTGCCGATTTCGCTGGTGGCGTACATCGGAATTGCGCCGGAGAAGAATAATGCGGTGGCGGGACTCGTGAACTTCATGCGGAACATGGGAAGCAGCGTGGGGACGTCGCTGGTGACGACGCTGATCGCGCGGCGCTCGCAACTGCACCAGGCAAGGCTGGTGGAGTACACGCGGCCGGACAATCCGAATTTTCAAAATACGCTGAACGGACTTACCGCACAGGCCCAGCACGCGGGCGGACTGAGCAAGCCGGACGCGATTGCGCAGGCGTACGCGAGGATTTACGATTCGGTGCAGGCGCAGGCGGCGAGCCTGGCGTACGTGGATACGTTCATGGTGCTGTCGGTAGGGGCGGGGATTATGTTTTTCCTGGCGTTTCTGTTGAAGAAGAACGATCCCGGAGGCGGCGGCAGGATCATCGTGGATTAAATGAAGCGCGCTGAGCGAGGATGGAGAGAGATTAGATCTTATAGGGGAACCCGGGTGACGGCATGATCAGAATCATCACGATTGAACGGGAATATGGATGCGGCGGGGGAGAAATCGCCACTTTGCTAGCCAAGAAGTTGGGCTGGAAGCTGTGGGACCACCTGCTGACGGAGGAGATTGCGCGGCTGGCGAATTGCCCGCAGTCGGTCGTGGAGGTCCGCGAGGAACGCACCGATCCGCTGTATTACCGGCTGTTCAAATCGTTTCTGCGGGGGAGCTACGAAGGAAGCCTGAACGCGCACAAGCTGAACCTGGTGGACAGCGAAACGATATTGAAGCTGACGGAAAAAGTGGTTTTGCACGCGGCGAAAGACGGCAATGGCGTGATTGTGGGAAGAGGCTCGCAACGTTTTCTGCGCGAGCGCGAGGACACGCTGAGGGTGTATCTGTACGCGCCGCGGGAAGACAAAGTACGCAGGTTGCGGACTCGCGGCAAGACGGCGGAGGAGGCGGAGATCCTGGTGGACTCCGTGGACAAGGAGCGGGCGGATTTTATCCGCAAATATTTTCACGTGGAATGGCCGGAGCATGCGGTATTTCACACGCTGCTGAACACGTCGATTGGGGATCAGTGCGTGGTGCAGATGATCCTGAGCTTGAAGAATTCGCTCGACGGGTGCGGCGTGCCGGTTGGCGCCGGAAATTAGCCTGTCAGCTCTGGCCTGGCATTGGCCTAATCGTGCCAGAGTGCTGCGGGCGCTTCGTATGTCGGCCCCGCTTCTGAACAGCAGTTTCAGCAAGAAATTTCCACAGTTTCCCATTCGTTTTCATTCCTTGACCAAATTGGGGATCGCGTCGCTTGCTGGCGCAACCTAACCCTATGTAGAAATACCGAGATACGGACGTGCCACGCAATTCGGCTGGAACATGGATTGCTGATATTCCCCAAAGGCCCCTTCCGTTCCCGCACACGTTTGCTTGGGAGAATTCAAAATGAATGGACCCTGTTGCCGTCTCATTGGGCCAGTTTGCCTACTGCTGATCGGCCTTGCTGCGGCTGTCCCGGGCGCTGTTGCCCAGACTGGCCACTGGCAGACATTGCCGTACACCATGCCGATCAATCCCGTACATACGGCACTGCTCTACAACGGAAAGGTGCTGATCGTCTCCGGCTCAGGCAACGTGGCCGGGAACACGAATTTCCAGGCGGCGCTTTGGGATCCTCAGGCCGGCACGATTACGACGCAACCTGTCGCGTGGGACATGTTCTGCAACGGCATGGTCGTGCTGCCGGATGGACGGCCGTTCGTGATGGGCGGCACGCTCCAGTACGATCCGTTTCACGGAGAGTTGAGCACCGCCACCTACGACCCCGCGACGAACACGTTCACCAACCAGCAATCAATGGCGCATGGGCGCTGGTATCCCACTGGGACGGTGCTTGGCGACGGGCGCACCATGATTTTCTCGGGGCTCAATGAGACCGGCGGGACGAACACCTCGGTGGAGTTTTATAGCGCCGGTTCGGGTTGGAGCGCGGCATTTGCGGCTCCCTGGACTCCGCCTCTTTATCCGCGCATGTACGTGCTGCCAAATGGCAACGTCTTCTATTCGGGCTCGACCACTGGATCGAGCATTTTCAATCCTTCGACTCATACCTGGACCACGAACATCGCATTTACAAATTACAGCGGCACACGGACGTATGGATCGTCGGTGCTTTTTCCTCTGACGCCCGCGAACAATTACACGCCGAAAGTGATCATCATGGGCGGCGGCAGCCCCTCCACCAGCACAACCGAGATTATCGACCTTTCCGCGGCCACCCCGAAGTGGGTTTACGGGCCGAACATGTCGGAGCCCCGGATCGAAATGAACGCCACGATTTTGCCGAGCGGCCAAATTCTGGCGCTGGGCGGCTCGCTGAACGATGAAGACACGAGCACGGCCAGCTTGAACGCCGACCTATATGATCCCGCGAGCAATACATTCAGTTCGGCGGGAGCGCTGGCTTACGCACGGCTTTATCATTCGGTCAGCTTGCTGCTGCCCGACGCCACGGTTTGGGTGGCGGGCGGAAATCCCCAGCGCGGCACATACGAGCCGCACATGGAAGTTTACACGCCGCAGTACTTGCTGAATGCGGACGGCACGCCGGCGACGCGGCCATCCATCGCCGGCACTTCTTCGAATGTCATCGGTTATGGCGGGGCGTTCCAGGTGCAGACTCCCGATGCAGCTTCGATCTCGGGCGTGGTGCTGATGCGCGATGGGGCCGTGACTCACGCGTTTGATATGGACCAACGCTATGTTGGACTTTCTTTTACCGCAGGCGCGGGTGTTTTGAACGTGACCGGGCCGCCGAACGGCAACATCGCGCCGCCGGGTTATTACATGCTGTTCATTCTGAACAGTGCGGGCGTTCCCTCCGTGGCGACGATTCTGCAAGTTTCACTGGCAGCGAACGATATACCTCCCACTGGCACAATCACGAGCCCCACGTCGGACGTGACCATTTCCGCCGGGCAATCGGTTGTCTATTCCGGGGCGGGAACCGATCCGGACGGCACGATCAGCGCATACTCGTGGTCTTTCCCGGGAGGAAATCCAAACGCGAGCAATCTCGCGAATCCCGGCAGCGTGACGTACTCCACTCCAGGCACTTACGTTACATCTTTTACGGTAACGGACAACGCAGGCCTTACCGATCCCAAACCGCCGACGCGCACGATCACCGTGCAACCGGACTTCTCGCTGGCGGCCTCGCCGGCCTCCGCAACTGCTGTGCAAGGAGGCGGGACTTCGTTCACTGCAACTGTGACTGCGGGCACTGGATTCTCGGGCACGGTTGGGCTTACGGTGAGCGGACTGCCAACTGGCGCGACCGGGGCGTTCAGTCCCGCGTCTATTGCAACTTCCGGCTCCAGCACATTCAGTGTATCCACGAGTTCGACCACGCCGACCGGCAGTTATCCGCTGACGATTACGGCGATGAGCGGCGCATTGACCCATACGGCGAATGTGACGCTGTTGGTGAGCGGCGACTTCTCGGTCAGCGTCTCGCCTGCCAGCCTTGCTGTGGCGCGGGGCTCGAATGGAAATTACACCGTCAAGGTCACGGGCGGCAGTGGATTCACGGGCACGGTTGGTCTCAGCGTCGGCGGGCTGCCACGCCGCACTGGCGCGAGTTTCAATCCCGCGTCGATCAGGGGCTCGGGCTCGTCTACACTGACGGTGAGCGCTAATCGTAAATCGCCGACCGGCACGTTCACGCTGACCATTACCGCCACCAGTGGCGGGTTAACGCACACCCAGCGGGTAACGCTAACCCTTCGCTAGCAGAACACAGTAGAATACCGGCCAACGCCGGGAGCGCCTGCCCTCCGGGGATGACTTGCGGCGATGCGACCAAGGGGGCCCTTATGTCCGTTTCTCGCAGAAATCTCCTTCGACAGATTGGCGTTGGAGCGGTTGTAGGCGCGGCATCTCCGGCGCTGCGCGGCTTTGCAGGGTTTCCTGTGAACGATGCGCCCCGGGTGGCGACGGCGGCCGATCCTGTGCTGCTCTATCGCAACGAGAATCCTTATGGACCTTCGGAAAAAGTGCTGGCGGTGCTGCGTGAATCGGCGTCGAGCGGTAACCGTTATCCGCGGACTGAATATGACACGCTGATCGGGAAACTGGCGGCGACGCACAAAGTGAAGCCGGAGCAGATCGTGCTCGGCTGCGGCTCCGGCGAGATTCTGGCAATGGCAGCGCTATCGTTTCTGAAGCCAGGCAAGAAACTTGTGCAAGCCGCGCCCACGTTTCCCTCGCTGGGGAAGCTGGCGCAAACGGCGGGGGTTGAAGTCGCCAGCGTTCCGCTGAACAAACGGTATGAACACGATCTGGGCGCAATGCTGGATGCCGCGCGCACGCCCACAGGGCTGGTTTACATAGTGAATCCCAATAATCCCACGGGGACGATCACGCCGCGGAATGATATCGAGGCGTTTATCGGCAAGCTGCCTTCCGACGTCACGGTGCTGATTGATGAGGCTTATCATCACTTCGTGACGCCGAATACGGCGTACGAGTCATTTCTGGACCGGCATTTTGACGATCCGCGGATCATCGTCTTGCGCACTTTTTCGAAAATTTACGGGCTGGCTGGGATGCGGATTGGGTACGCGGTCGCCACGCCGGAAATGGCCAAGCGGCTGCCCGCAGGCTTTCCCAACTGGACGGTGAGCGTGGTTTCGGCTCGGGCCGCTTCGGCTGCGCTGGACGACGTGGACTATGTGCGGCTCGGGATCAAGCGAAACACGGACGACCGGCAGGAGTTTATGAACCAGGTGAACGCGCGGATGCTTCGAGCGATTGATTCACAGGCAAATTTCGTGATGGTGAATCCGATGCGACCGCCGGATGAAGCAATCGAACATCTGAAGAAGAATCACATCCTGATCGGGCCGAAGTATCCGGTGCTGGATAAATACATCCGCGTGTCGCTGGGAACACCGGGAGAGATGCAGGCGTTCTGGCGGGCGTGGGATCTGATGCCATTTGGCGGCAAGATGGCAATGTAATCGCTGATTTCCGATAATTGTGCCGGAAGATTGGGTGTGTTTCCTTCGCGGCGACCTTGACGCAGTCGCGCCCACCGCTAAAGCAGCCTTTCAGAAATTCTTCCAAAAAACAAATAGGTAGCACGCAAAAAATAACAGCGGGGCCGGATGACTCATTGATGGAAATTCCGTGAGAGCAGTGATAGTGTGCTTTGCATTTAGGGGACGTGGCCTTTTTTCCAGAGTGAAACGGGAACTCAAGCGATGCGGTGGGGGGTGTTTATGAATCGCTATTTTTCCACATTGATTCTGATGCTTTCGTGTGCCTGGCTGGCCTTTGCGCAGGGCGGGGCAACCGGCGCGATCAGCGGAACCGTGCAGGATGCGTCCGGTGCGGTTGTTTCTGGAGCGAAAGTAAGAGTGTTGAGCGACGCGACCGGCCAACAGGTGCGCGAACTGACCACGGATGAAGCGGGAATATTTACCGTGACGCTGCTTCCGGTCGGCAACTATACGGTGGAGGTGAATGCGCCGGGCTTTGCCCCGAGCAAGTTTACGGGAGTTTCCGTTTCAATTACCGAAACGACTCGCATGATCGCGACGTTGAAAGTGAGCACCGAGCAACAAGAGATCGTGGTGCAATCGCAGGTCAGCCAGATCGACACGTCGGACGCGGCTACGGGCGAGATTATGGGCAGCCAGACGATTACGACACTGCCGCTGGCGACGCGAAATTTCCAGCAGATCCTTACCTTGTCGGCGGGGGCTTCGTCGGATTTGAATAACGCGTCGCAGCTTGGGCGCGGGCAGGTGTTTATCCACGTGAACGGCGGGCGCGAGGACAATAATAATTACCTGATCGACGGGATTTCGGTGGCCGATTACGCGTTTGGGGAATTGACGTATACGCCGCTGCCTAATCCGGACGCCATCGACCAATTCAAGGTGAGCACGAGTTTGTACGGCGCCACGGGATCAACGTTCACTCCGCTGGGCAGCCCGCAGTCCGCGGCCAATTTAGTGGCCGATTGGCGATCTGCCAGTGGAACATAGGGGATCGTTGTATTGATGAACGTTCCAGCCGACGCCCCGCTTCGTTGTCGCGTGCCCTGATAATTCACATAGAAATAGCCGAACTTCGCGGAGGGGTCCACTTTCCCGCCAAAATCACCGCCGAAAATGTTCTGCTGAATCACCG
>Ga0206814_10116_pt1 | contig 22501 bp, 21 predicted proteins | sample Alteio_BWOrgCont_90_FD_152850 | JGI IMG/M metagenome (GOLD analysis project Ga0206814, IMG submission 152850) | Enriched cells from forest soil in Barre Woods Harvard Forest LTER site, Petersham, Massachusetts, United States -... | ecosystem: Environmental > Terrestrial > Soil > Temperate forest >...
TACAGCACTAGAAAACCGCCAAGACCTTGGCGCCCTCAGGCTTCCCTGTACACCGCAGCTCCGCAGATGGTTCCGATCACGACCTCGAACAAGCCACCCAGCGTGGTGTATGCCGTGAGGTGGCCTGAGAAGAAGTGAGGGACCCACATGATTGCAAAGTTGGGAACCAGATCGCAAAGGATCCATACGGCAATTCCGGCATAGATGGCGGTCTTGACGCCGGGGCCGAATCGCGGACGGATTGCGGCGTAGATCCACATCGCGACGAGGCCGATGATCATGCCGAATCCCAGGAACAAGGCGATCTGATGGCCCGAAAACGGCGGGCGACCCCATGTGGCGAGTTGACCGTTCCACATCTGTGCCAGCAAGATGCCATCCACCCAGAAATCGATCAAGTTCAGTGCGATGCCTGCGACGATGCCGCCGAGGATCCAACGACCCACGTTGATCTTGCCCATTGCAACTCCTCCTTTGGGGGAACTCCGGGAGTATACGCACGGCGAAAGATGATGCGCAAGACGAAATTTGTGAGCGGGATAGGTTAGTTTCGACGCCGCAGCGTCTGCCGGTATGCGTGCCGGATCGGGAACCTCTGCCTCGCATTCTTCGTAGTCAATGACAGACACATTCAGGAGCGACTATGTACTGCCTGATCTTCGGCGTCGGACTTTATTTTCTGCCGGCCATTATCGCGGCCGTGCGGCACACACACAATGCGGCGGGAATCCTGCTGCTGAATCTCTTCCTCGGCTGGACGATGATCGGCTGGTTCGTCGCGCTGGTGATGGCGTTCAGCAGTCTGCCCGCGTATGCGAATGGCTGGTACCATCATCGCGGATGGTAGAAACCGGGGCTGAGCCCCCCGACTCACGATTCACTTTGCGCGACTGGATTGCCGGCGCGGTGTTGTTTGCGGCGACGGCTAGCGTGATCCTGTGGCAGAACGCGCACGTCGCGGTTCTCTTCGACCTGAGCTACATTCTGAACACCGCGGAGCGGATTGCCGCCGGGCAAGTGCCGTATCGCGATTTTGCGCTGCCGCATGCGCCGCTCACCTTTTTGGTGCAGGCAGCGATCATCCGGCTGACGGGGCGCGTCTACTTCCATCACGTGCTGTATGCGGCCGCAGTGGGTGGACTGAGTACTGTGCTTACCTGGCGGATTGCGCTGGGCAATTTGCGTGGGCGCATGTCGGCTGCGTGGATGGTGGCGCTGCTGCTTGCCGCTCCGCTCACGGTGGTGGGGATCTATTGCATCCTGCCCAGCCCCGAATACGACTGCGACTGCGGCTTCTGGATTCTAGTGGCGGTGTGGGGATTGCAGCGGATCGCAAGTCAGCCCAACCCTGATCGCAGATATGCCGGCGTAGCGAGCGGCGAGCGGCCATTTTCGTTTCGAGGTTGGCGGCGTGGGTTTCTGGCCGGCGTCGCGCTTTGCGTGCCGCTCTTCTGCAAGCAGAATATGGGGCTGCCGTTTCTGCTGGCTGCGGTCTGCGCGATTTTTCTGGTGATGCTTGCGCGGCCGGTGCGGCGCGGAAGTGACCAGCGCGAAGGTGCGCACAGTGCGTTGGCCGCGCTGGCGGGCGTGGGATTGGCGATTGCCGCCGGCGCGCTGGCGCTGCACTGGACAGCGGGTCTCGGCAACTACATTCACTGGACGATCGCGTATGCCGGACAGCGGCGGCTGCCGGGGTTCGGCGCGATGCTGAGCGTGTATGTGTATCCCGCGATGTCGTGGATGCTGCCGTGCGTCGTGGCTGGCATTATTCTGTTGGGCTTCGGGTCCAAGAAGCGCTCCGGAACGGGGAAGAGATTGCTTGAGATCGCGGCGTTTCTGCTGCTCGCGGCTCCGTTTCTCTTTGCGCTGGCGGCGCTCGTGATCTATGACGATGCCGACTCGCGCGGCGACAGCTTTCTCATGATCTGGCCGACCGCGATGGTGCTTGCGGCTGCGCTGGCGATTGTGAACCTCGTGCGATGGCGGCGTGAACTCTCGCTGCGCGTGCTGATGCCGATGGTGCTTTTATCTGCGATCAACGGAACGATGATGTCGCAGCAGCTATGGGGATCGACGTACGGGATCTGGCCGCTGCTGATGCTGCTCATCGCCGAGCTGATCGCAGGTCTCAGCGAGTTTGCCGGGCGCAAAGCAACGTCGCGGCGATTTGCGCCGGCGTTTGCCGTGTTTGTTTCCGCGGCGATGCTGATTTGCGGCGGGTTCTACATGACGAGTGAGGAACGGCTCTCGTATGCCTACCTTCCCGACGGGCCGGCGGTGCACTCCGCGTTTCCTGCGCTTGCCGGGCTGGCTACGCCAGGGCCTTTCGTGCCGGAGATCGACGAGCTGCTGCGCTACGCTGAGACGAACATTCCGTTCAACGATAGAGTGTTGCTGATTCCCGGCGAAGAGCCTTTTTATTTTGCGACGGGGCGCGTGCCACAGTTTCCGGTGGCGTTTTTCGATCCGACGATCGATCCCTACTCACCGGCGGAGATTGCGGCGCTGGCGCGCGCACACAACATCCGCTGGCTGATTGTGAAGACTGATGTGCAAACGAAAGAGGATCCGACGCCGGACCGCGCCGAGCTGATGAGCCTGCTGATGCGGCAGTTCGCGCCTGCTGCTCATTTGCGCGGATATGACGTGTATCGGGTGAGGGCGGCGGAGTGAGCTTCTGGAAGATTTGCCCGGTAGTTAGTATTGACGTACGTTGTCACCCCCCTCGGTAGGGTATTTACAGATGCGTCTGCAGGAGTATAGGTTTCGGTATAACCGCCTGGCCTAAGGCAGCCGATGGCGCATTGGCCAGAGAGCTGCTGAGATGGGCTAACGCTCAGCTTACGAGTGCAATAGCTGCAACGTGATGCTCAAAATCCTGTCGGATGATGAAATCAATTCGTTGATCTTAGAACCAAAGACGATACCTAATGGGTTGGTACCGTTGAGCAAACTCATGGAACGCAACAAGCACAGGCGGAGGGATTTCGAGGTCCACAGCGCGAGTGGGACAGGCAACGAGTTCATAATCGCAGTAAGGCAGTCTATGCTCAATCAGCTCGATTTTTCGGCAATTCTGGGCTACAAAGTACCCGGGTCGAACGTGGTCTTTAGACTAAGGAGATACAACGGCTCGCACCTTCACACGAATCAAATCGAGAAGACGTCGCTAAATGATTTTCACATTCACACTGCAACAGAGCGTTACCAAATACGAGGCCTGAAGGAAGACTCATTTGCCCAGGTCAGCTCCGGCCACTTCAGCCTTGAGACTGCTATCCGAGCGCTCCTGGAGGACTGTGGTTTCGACCCGCCAGCAGTGCAGACAGACTTGTTCGGATCATTGGCATCACAATGAACTTGACGGCTATCAAAGACGAGTTTCGGGAGCGCGTCTCCGAACAGATCGACCTTCACCAGCAGGGCGAGGGTCGATTTCTGGTTAGGACCCCATTCCGCTTCGACGACGGGGACCATTTCGTCATCGCCTTGAAACGCGAAGGCGATGGATGGATCTTGACGGACGAGGCAAGCACGATCATGCACTTGTCCTACTGGCTCGATACCGATGCCATCGAATCCGGAAACCGCAGGCAAATTGTCGACAGTTCCCTATCGAGTTTTTCGGTTGAGAACAGAGACGGCGAACTCATCGTTCCGATTATCGAAAACAGATTTGGCGATGCACTTTTCGACTTCGTTCAAGCGCTCACTAAGGTTACGGACATCTCGTACCTGTCACGTGAAGTTGTGCGTTCAACCTTCATGGACGACTTGAGGGCCTTCTTAAAGAGCGAGGTATCCGAAGATCGAATCGAATTCGACTGGAGAGACGACCGTGACTCAAGCGGAAAATATCCTGTCGACTTCCGAATAAACCACATGAAGCGACCCCTATTCATTTATGGCTTGCCAAACGAGGACAAGATGAACGTGGCAACGATCAGTCTGCTCACGTTCGAAAAATGGGGACTAAAATTCCAATCAGTCGGAGTCTTTGAGGAGCAAGAGTCAATCCAGCGCAAGCCCCTGGCTCGTTTCACGGATGTCGTTGGGAAAACCTACTCGAACCTCGATGACAACAGGGAACGCATCAGCAGCTTTCTAGATGAGGCTCTCAAAGAACCTTAGGGCTTCTGACGAACTGTCGCGACGCAGCGGAGAATTGCCTCAGTCTTTCTTCCCTGCTTTGCCGGATTTCTTCAACTGCGCCCAGTCTTTTTCTGTCTGGTCGGCGTAGGCCACGCCGAATTTGCCCATGGCCTCGACAAACGGCTCGCCGTTGCCAAGGTATCCAACGATGACCTGCGGGTCGCCGGAGCGGGCGTGGCCACGCGCGAGCAGTTCGCCGCAGACCTCGCCATACGCCTTGAGATTGGCGCCGGCCAGATCATTGATTTCGATCGACCCCTTGTGGTCATTGAGCTGGCGCACCAGGTACTGTCGAGCGCCGATGTGCGTCCAGCCGAGGAACGGATCGGTTTGGATCTGCATGGCGCGCTGGCCATCGGCAACGCGGCGGCCGTTGTGCGGCGCGGGATGCGCGTCAGGCAGATAGGGCGCATAGGCTGACGCAGCTTCTTCTTTGATCTGCAGAAAGAGCGGATCGCGCGGGCCGTTGCCTTCCAAGTAAATGCAATAGTCGCGCAGGCCGACGGAGCCTGTGCCGACCACTTTGAAGGCGACATCGATTGGTTTGTAGAACGAGAGCAAATGCTGGCGCTGCGGCTCGAGCATTTCGCGATAGGGACCGAGCGCAGCGAGCACCGCGGCGGCACGTGAACCGGTGATACGGGCGAGCATCGGCTTCATGTCTTTGAAGCGGCGCGGCGCTTCGGGCTTTGGCGAGGAAGGCCTCGTCAAGTGCTCGAGGGTGTGCTGCGGTGTGGCGCGCTCGGCCTTGGAGAGCGCGGCGAGCACAGGCTCGGCAACGTCGATGCGGTGGACGAGGAATTTACCCACTTCAAGATGAGGCATGCGGGCGAACTCGCGCATCTGTTCGACGTAGCGCATGACGCAGGCCTCGGCGGCCCTGTGCGCCGAGCTGTCTTTGTGTCCGGCGGCGCGACCCGCCAATACAAGCGATGCGGCCATGCGCTTCAAGTCCCACTCAAATGGGCCGCGAATGGATTCGTCGAAGTCGTTGATGTCGAAGACGAGGCGGCCATCTGGAGCGGCGTAGGCGCCGAGATTGCGCACGTGCGCATCGCCGCAGAGCTGGCTGACGATGCCGGTGGAGGGGAGGCATGCGAGGTCGGCAGCCATGACTGGAGCCGCTCCTCGAAAATACCCAAACGGCGACCCGCACATGAGCTGATACTTCAGGCGAATGAGCTCCGGCACGCGGCCGCGCACGGATCGCTCAAGAAGCGCAAGTGCGGGGACGGGGCGCGATTTGCAATCGAGCGCTTGATGGTGGTGGCGGCCGACCTGCTTGCGCCGTGCCTGTCCGATGGCGCGCCGTTCCTTAGGGGTTTCCCATTGCATCATGGTCGCTCCCGAGTATAGCAACCTGATTGAGTGGGCGGGACGCGTGCGGCGAGATTCGCGATGCGCCGCGCATGATCGTGTGATTTACACTGATGTCCTCCGGAATTCCCGGCGCACTCACTCGAAGCCTGCTGGCAGGCTGAAATCCGGCTCGCGGAGGAATCTTCTTTGACGCGATCATTCGCTTTCATTTTTTCGGCTGCCACTGCTCTTTCACTCACAACTTTTCCAGCTCACGGGCAATCGGCGACTCCATCTGCAAATCCTTCATCGGCGGCAACGGAACCGGCACAGAAACCGCTGACGGTAGAAGCTATCTTCGGCCACGGATCGATGATCGGCGAGCTGCCGGGCGAGCTTTCGTGGTCGCCCGACGGAAAGCACCTCACATATCTGGGCGGCGGACAACTGATCGATGTGGATCCCGAGACGGGGCGTACGCACGTGCTGGTGAGCGCGGCGAAGATGTCGATGCTTGAGGGCGGGCGGATCTCCGAACGCGATCGCGACCATCGCGCACGTTACAAGATGGCGAGCTACATTTGGGCGCCCGACTCCAATCACATTCTGTTCGACGCGAGCGGACGGCTGTGGCTTTATGACCTGCACAACGGCGTCGGAGTGGAAGTGGGGTCCGCGGGAGTTTCGTCAGGCGACGACCCGAAGTTTTCGCCGGACGCTTCGACCATCTCTTTCATTCGCGATCACGGAATCTCCGTCGTGCGATCGCACGAGCCGGGACAGCCGACGGTAACACTGGTTTCGACGCCGCCTGCTTCGGCGGCTGGCGGCCAATCGCTGCTCAACGGCGAAGTGGACTGGGTGTACGAAGAAGAACTCGACGTGCGCAGCAATTATTTCTGGTCGCCGGACTCGAAGAACATCGCCTATCTGCAGATGAATGAAACGCAGGTTCCCGAGTATCCGTTGACCGACTGGCTTCCCACGCACGCGCAGGTTGACTGGCAGCGCTATCCGCAGCCCGGCGATTTCAACCCAGATGTGCATCTTGGCGTGGTGCCGGCGCGCGGCGGCAAGACGACGTGGATGCATATTCCGCTGCATCCTGGCGAGGATTATCTGCCGCGGTTTGGCTGGGTGGACACGAAGACACTGTGGGCGGAAACGCTGAGCCGGGATCACAAGCACCGCACAATCTACTTTGCCAATGCGGAAGATGGCGAGTGCCGGCAGATGCTGGAGATCAGCGACGAAAAGTTTCTGGACGAGGACTACGACGTGGACGTGAGCGGCGGAGCGATCGTGCTGAGGCAGTGGACGGACGGGCACAACCATATCTACCTCTACAGTTATGACCAATCGAAACCGCTTTCCGGGGACGCACAACTGGTGCGGCAATTGACCAAAGGCGATTTCGAAGTAAGCGATATATATCGCGTGGACGCAACGCAAAAGGTGGTGGACTACGCGTCGAACGAGGGCAACCTGCTGGATCAGCAGGTGTGGCGAGTGAACTTCAATGGAGAACGAAAGCTGCTGAGCGAGGGCGGGGGATTCCACGAAGGCAATTTCTCTCCCGGCGGCGGCGCATTTACCGACAAGAAATCAACGCGCGCCGAACCGCCGGCGCTGCGGCTCTGCGAGGAGCCGGCTGCGGCGGGCACCGCGGCGAGCTGCCATGTTTTCTGGGAGACGCATGCGCTCGATGCCTATCATCTGCGGGCACCGAAGCAGCTTGAAGTGAAGGCGCACGATGGAGAAACGATCTATGCCACTCTGCTGCTGCCGGAGAGAGCGGAGAGTGCAGCGAGCGTTCCTCTGATTGTGAATCCCTATGGAGGCCCGGGCGCGATGATGGTTTCAGACGAATGGAAAGACGCCGAACTCTTTGACGAGCTGCTGGCGCAACACGGATTTGCCGTGCTGCATGCCGACAATCGCGGCATGGCCGGCCAGGGGCGTACGTTTGAGCAAGCCGCATATCACGACTTCGGCCCGGTGCAGCTAGAGGATCAGTTGACGGTGATTGACGCGGCACTGGCTCAGTACCCGCAACTTGACCCCAAGCGCCTGGGCTGGTGGGGATGGAGCTGGGGCGGCACATTTACTCTCTACGCGCTCACACATTCCGATCGATTCCGCGCGGGAGTTTCGGTGGCGCCGGTGACAGACTGGCGCAACTACGACTCGATCTATACAGAGCGCTACATGGGCTTGCCGACAGAGAATCCAGACCAATATCACGACGACTCGGTGGTGAATTCGGCGGCGAATCTGAAAGGACAGCTGCTGATTGCGCACGGCACCGGCGACGACAACGTGCACATCGAAAACACGGTGCAGTTTGTGCAGAAGCTGATTGAGGCTGGCATTCCCTACGACCTGCAGATCTTCCCGAGGAAGACACACTCTATTGCGGGCTCCGATGCGCGCACGGAACTGTACGACCGGATCCTTGCGCAGTTCGAGATGTACCTGAAGCCGGAAGCTGCGGTAACGAGCGGAAAATGAGACGGGGGATGGAACGCTGTCGCCGGTCTGAGTGAATTCTTAGAATGCGAATGTGAAGGATCGGGCGCTGCGCTTAAACTTCGTGACGATTAAAAAACTCGTCCTTCTCACGACCGCCGCAATGAGTGCAATGGAGGCAGGAAACTAGCAGAACCGCCACTCCCGCCGTCACCATCACGGCCAGGACGCTTCCGTTGGCTGCAATCCAATTCATCAGATGCTGCATGTATCTATGGCCTTCCCCATGAGCGCACGGGCCCAATACCTATGGATTGATTGTTGAAGTGTACAGGAACCCATGGTCTTTGACGGTTTCATCGACCCAAAGGTTTGCCGGACCAGAGTTCTTTGGTAATGAATGCAACGATTTGGTTGCGATTTTGATTGCCATTGAGCGAATAGATAGCGAAAATGGTTTGCAAGATGGAATCTGCTCCCAACCCGGAGTTTTCGCCGCTTCCTGACGAGTGGCCGGAGGAGTTGGTGTCGCTGCAGGCGCGCGTTGGTGCCGGAGCCGCGACGGGCGAGGGTCGTGCGGGCGCAGGACCGGAGGATGGTTCCGCAGTGAACTGGCTATTCGTCGACCTCAACTCCTACTTTGCCAGTGTGGAGCAGCAGGTAAGGACGGAGCTGCGCGGCCGGGCGGTGGGTGTGGTGCCGATGATGGCAGACACGACCTGCTGCATCGCGGCGAGCTACGAGGCGAAGGCATTCGGGGTGAGAACGGGAACCATTGTTGCCGACGCCAGGCGCATGTGCCCGGAGATCATTCTGGTCGAAGCGCGCCACGAGATCTACGTCGATTACCATCACCGCGTTGTCGAAGCCGTGGAAAGCTGCGTGCCGGTAACGGCGGTCTGCTCGATCGACGAGATGGCGTGCCGGTTGATGGGCCGCGAACGGCCACTGCGTGCTGCGATGGATCTGGGCATGCGAGTCAAGAAAGAAATTCGAGAGAAAGCGGGTGAGGCGTTGCGCTGCTCGGTCGGCCTGGCGACGAATCGCTATCTCGCCAAGATTGCCAGCGACATGGAAAAGCCCGATGGCCTGGTGGCGCTACCGCTCGACATTCTGCCTGACGCGCTGCATACGCTCACACTGCGCGACCTGCCCGGCATTGGCGCGCGTACGGAGAAACGGCTCAACGAAAAAGGCATTCGAACGATGGACGATCTGCTGGCGCTCGATCGCGAACACGCCGGCGAACTGTGGGGATCGGTGTGGGGCGAGCGGCTGTTTCACTGGCTGCGCGGAGAGGATTTCGACCGCGCGGAGGCGGAGCACCAGAAATCCATCAGCCACTCGCACGTGCTGGCGCCGGAGATGCGGACGCCGGAGAAGGCTTGGGCCGTGGCGCACAAGCTGCTGCACAAAGCGGCCATGCGGCTGCGCGCCGCGGGATTGTGGGCGAGCAATATCGGATTGGCGATCGGATTTGCCGTGCCGCGCAGCGAGAACATGCCGGTGAGCCGCTTCGGCGTGCCGGCGCGCGGATGGCGCAGCGAGATCAAGCTGGCCGAGTGCCAGGACAACCAGACGCTGATTGCCGCACTGCGGAGGCTGTGGGAGTCGCGGCCCTCGGGCGGGCAGTATGACCATCCCTACTTCATCGGCGTGCAACTTAATAATCTGGTTCCCGACCGGTTGCACACATTGGCGCTCTTCGACGGCCTGGAAGAAGAGCAGAGCCGGACGCGATTGAACGCGACGATGGACCAGATCAACGACAAATACGGAATGAGCGCGCTGGCTCCGGCGGCGATGCTGACGGCATACAAAGCCGCGCCGACGCGGATTGCTTTCAACAGCATTCCGGATTTGTTTTAGAGACAGGGACAAGGGAAGACTCGCCGCGCTGATGCTTTGGCGCAGCGAGAGGGAACGAGGGAACAAGAAGACGACGGGTGCCCCATATCGGAATTCTCGGACGTAGGACAGCGCGGTCGCTCACTTTCCGTTGCTGGCCACAGCGAGCGCGTGAGGATTCAGTTTGCCGATGCGGCCGTGAGGGCCGACGACGAAGGGAAGCGAGAGCGCATTCCAGTTGCGGTCGGCGTCGGGCGTTTCGTGGAGCGCGGTATCGGGATGGAGGGCGCGCCAGTTCTTTCCATCATCCGTAGAAATGTCGGTGCCGTTGGGCCCGACGGTGATCCAGGTTTTGGAGGCGGCGTAGTAGGCTACGGCGGAGCGGTAGCCGTGGGGCATCGTGGTCGATCCTACCCACGTTCTGCCGCTGTCGAACGTAAAGGCCGCGGTTGCTGATCGATCGTCTGGCGACTCATAGCTACCGCCGACCGCTATCGCCCAGCCGATCCCCGATTTTCTCTTGGCCACCGAGAAGACCCCCGAAGGCTCCGAGCGATTACCGATCGGAACAGGGTGCTTGTCCCATTTTTTTCGCCTGCCTTCGTAATCTGTTTTCCCAGCCTCCAACTCGACGATCTGATAAGCAAATGCGCCGCCTTTGCCGCCGGAACCGAACATGACGAACCCGGCATCTTCAACCATCGAAGAGTTGCTGGCAGCAAATACGCCCTGCTCGGTCGACATCGCGCGTAGTCCCCTGTTGCGTTGCCTGATCCAGGTCCGACCGCCGTTGTCAGTTACAAATAGCACGAACATCCCCTTCACCGGATCTCCGAGCAGGTATCCCCATTGATCGCGATCGAATTGAATCGCATCCCAAAATCCGTCCTTATCCGGATTCGTGAACACCAGCTTCCATGTATGGCAGCCGTCAGTGGTTTTGTAGAGGCGCGAAAGATCGCCTTTGCCACTGGACATGACGATTGCCGTGTTGGCGTCGAAGGCCTGGATGCCGCGAAAGTCGAGATGCTCGGCTCCGGGTGGAATGGAGCAGGATTGCCAGAGGTAGCCGCCGTCCTCAGTGCGCAATACAGTGCCGTTGGTGCCCGAAGCCCAGGCGACGCCGTTCCCCACGTTGTCAATGCCGCGCAGATCGGCGGTCGAGTGCGAGTCCTGGAGATCCCATTGGGCGCGGGCCGGAACGACGGTGGCCAGCAGAACTCCGAGTAAGCACGCACCCATTCGCATACCGAACAGTGTAGGACGGGGATCAGCGATCAGCACTGGCTGGCACGAGTTTGAACCTTTTATGTCGCAGCAGCGTAAATCTCTGCATCCCGCACCGCACTGCCTTGCGGATTGAGAGGTAGCAGCGAAATTTATGGACCGCCGTTGGCAGCCCGAATTCGAGCAACTCCTAGAGGAGCACCAGTCGATGGTCTTCTCGCTGGCATTGAGGATGACAGGAGACCGCGGATTGGCCGAAGAGATCGCGCAGGATGTTTTTCTCGAGCTGGACAGGAACTTGGGCAAGATCGAAAGCCCGCTGCATGCATGCCACTGGCTGCGGCGCGTGACGATGAGCCGCTCGGCCGATGCGCTGCGGCGGCGGAGAGTGCGCGGCATGGATCTGTGGGTGGAGATCGAGGAGCAGCACGGCGCGCGGGCAGAGGAGCGCGGTTCGCCGCTGGCAACGCGCCTGGAAACGTTGCTGGCGACGCTGCCCGAAGCGCAGCGCGCAGCACTGATCCTGCGCTACCAGGAAGACCTGACGCCGGAAGAGATTGCGGCCACGCTTGACGCGCCGCTGGCCACGGTGAAGAGCCAGTTGCAGCGCGGATTGAAGCTGCTGCGATCGAAAGCTGTGAGTCACCTGAAGGAGTACATGCGTGGAGCCTGAACCCATGAACGATTTTGCCCCGAGGGACGACTTTGAGAGCGAGCTGCATGCGGCATTTGCACGCGTGCCTGCCCCGCCTGACCTGCGGCGCAAAGTAATGAACCAGCTTTGGGAGCAGGCGTGGAGCGCGCGACGGCGCATGGTGTGGTTCGAACGCATCGCGGCGTCGCTGGTGGTGGTTGCCGTGATGGGCGGAGCGGTAGTAGGGCGCAAAGCGATCGAGCAGCGCCGGGGCGAGGAAGCGAAGAAGCAGGTGTTTACTGCGCTGCGCATCGTGAACCACGCACTCGACGAGATGAACGTGCAGTTGCAGGAGCGGGAATCGAATCAGTGAGAGTCTCGGGTTGACTTGAGGATGTGAATTCCGCGGTTTCAAATTCGAGACGATGGGAATTCAAGTTCTGGGGCATTCAAGAAGGGCACCTTGGGCAGTCGGAAGAACGAGGAGAGACGGACATGAAAAGCAGAATGATTGGATTGGTGATGGGAGCGGCGATGCTTACGGCGCAGGCGATTGCGCTGCCGACGGTGGCCGAGTTTGCACTGGCGCAGGCGCCCGCGGCTTCGCCGCTGCTGCTGCCGCCGGAGCTTGAAAAAGCACTGGCCGCGAAGGCCGCGAACGTGACCGAGGTGACGCTCGACAAGAACATGCTGGGATTTGCGTCGAAATTCATGGACAGCAAGGATAAGGACCAGGCCGGCGCGAGCCAGCTCATCCAGGGACTCGACGGGATCTATGTGCGCGATTATGAGTTCGACAAAGAGGGCCAGTACTCGATGGACGAGATCGAGAAGCTGCGCCAGGCCATTGAGACGCCTGAGTGGACGCCGATGGTACGCGACCGCGAGCGCAACGGCGCGGAAATGACCGACGTGATGGTGAAGATGGTGAACGGCGAGACGAAGGGGATGTTTATCCTGTCGGCCGAGCCGAAAGAGCTATCGATCGTGTTGATCCTGGGAAACATTCGAATGGATCAGCTGGGCATGCTGAAAGGGCTGGGAGGGCTGAGCGCGCTGGGTGGGGTGGAGAAGCAGACGAAGGACAAAGAAAAGAACAAGACCATAGACAAGAACGGCAAGGGCGGTGACCAATGAGACGCCAGTTCTTTGTTCCACTCGGCTGCGCAGCGTTATGCCTGCTCGTCGTGATTCCGTGGATTGCTCATGCTGCGGGCGCGGGAGGCGGGTTTGACGGCGTCGTCAGCTCGATTGAGCACAAATATCATGTGCGCGCGACGCGCATTCCTTGCATGGGTCTTGCCAGCCTGATTGCGGGAGCCGCGACGCACGGCGGCGTTGCAGGCGTCCATGTTGCCGACTTCGAGCACTTTGATAAGGCGGCCGATGGCGAGGAATTGAATCGCATGGTCGAGGAGAAACTCGGCCAAGGATGGAAGCGGATGATTCGCTCCACCAGCCGGCACGGCGATGAACAGACGCTGATCTTTGCGCAGCCTGAAGGCAGGCGCATGGGGCTTTTTATTCTGGACCTTGATGGCAGCGAGATGGATGTGGTGCAGGTCTCGGTCGATCCCGACAACCTGAGCAAGACGATCGCGAAATACGATCATAGTGACCGCGACCGGGATCAAAGCGGAGATCACGAATCCGACTAGTCAGCATTCAGCCATTACCGCATTCGGCAATTACTGGGCCGGTCCGCGCGTCATCAGATCGACGAAATCTTTCTGGAAGCGCGCGAGGTCGAGATCCATCTGCGCGTGGACAAGCCGTACACCGGTTTGCGGCTTGAGCTTCTCCGCCCAGGTGAGCGTATCGCCGTAGCTGGGGCCGTGGCTGAGGTCGACGTCCATATACAACAGATCTTCTTTGGTGATGATTGCGGGATCGAGCCAGGCGCAGGCTTCGAGCTCATCCCACATGTAGGATTGCGGGCGGCTCCATGCGGCGATGTAGCGAGCGGCCGGCGCTTGCGATTTTGCAATCGCGTCGACCATCTGCTGCGTGAAGGGCGTCTTGAGCGAGATGTCTGTGGTGGTGACGTCGATGCGCGGCCAGTCGGTGTGGAGCACGATGTGCGCGGCCTCGGGATCGAACCAGAAATTGAATTCGTGGCGCGGGCTGGTGGCGAATTCGGGATCGGCGGTTTGCGGGTTGAGGCTCGAACCCATGATCACGATGCCCTTGGTGAGCCCGGCAAACTCCGGGTCGATGGAGACGGCGAGCGCGATGTTGGTGAGCGGGCCGGCGGCGTAGATGGTGACCTGGTGCGGATGCGCGCGCACCTGGCGGATGAGGAAGTGCGCGGCGTCTTCGTCGAGCGGCTTGATGGCCGGAAGGCCTTCGGGCATGGGCGGAATGTCGTAGGGGCCGTGTGTATCAAAGCGCGCAGGGCCGGATGGTGTGACGCCAGTTGCGTTGTCGTTGGGTGATGGAGCGATGCGGCCCCAAGCGCCCATCCAAGTGGTTTTGCCGTAGAGCGACGATTCGAGGCGAGTCTCTTCCTGCGTGCGGATGAGAGGAAAGACCGCGCCTTTGGCAACGGGTACGTTGGTGTGGCCAGTGAGCTCAAGCATGCGCAGCGTGTGCAGCGTCTCTTCATCGCGCCAGGCGTCGCCGGTAACGATGGTGATGCCGAGCACCTGAACGTCAGGCGATTGCAGCAGAGCGAGCATGGCCATCTGATCGCTGCCGCCGGGACCGGAGCCATCCTGATCGATGAGCACGAGACGTTTTTGGGCCTCGGGGTGCTCTTGCGCAATGCAGAGTGCGGCGCAGGCCACAAGCGCGAAGGTAAGCAAGCAAACTTTCATGAATTGGATTTTGGCATACGGAGCGCGCCGGAATGAACGGGAATCTCGCGATGAGGCAAATAGGACAGGCCGACGCCAGCTATCTGCGATCGCGGCCTGATCCGCCCCGGTCGCGGCCAAAGCCGCCTCTGTCGCGGCCGCCGCCCCGCTCGCGGCCAAACCCGCCGGGCCTTGTCTGCGGAGCGACGGGCAAGTCGGTTTTGCCTTCGGGATAGACGACGAGAAAACGGTTTGGACCCTCGCCCTTGCTGGCCGTCTCGATTCCCGCAAGCGACTTGCAGGCAAGGTGCAGCAGCCGGCGCTCGCGGCTGTTCATGGGCGGAAAGCTGTAGGGGATTCCTGACTGACGGACTTTTTCCGCGGCGGTTTCCGCGGCCAGACGAAGCTCCTGCGCGCGAAGCGCTTTGAAGTTGGCGGCGTCGAAGCTCACCAAGTCCTGCTCGTGGTGGTCGAGGCGGAGCATCTGCACGGCCAGCGTCTCGAGCGCGCGCAACAGCTCGCCGTTGTGCTGGACGACGAGCGGAACGTCGGGTCCGCCGAGCTCAATGTACATCTGGCGCGCTTCGATTCCCTGCGGGTCGCGAGCGCCATCGCCGGCCGTGATGCGGTACTTGAGCCGGAGCCCGCCAAGCTTGTTTAGCGTACTGAGGAAAGAGGCAATTCTTTGGGCGGCCTGTTGCAGGTCATCAATCGGCATAACAGACAAGTATCGCAGAGCGGAGGGCCCTGGACGATGCGGACGCCAAGAAAATCCCGGTTACTGAATTCATTGGCGAAGCGGGGCGGCCGAGGGCTGCCGAAGCGCGAGAATGCTACCTTGAATTTGGACTTTCATCGCGTCGAAGCCTGGATTCACAACCACCATGCGCAGGCTGTTTTGCATTCTGGCGTTGCTTTTTGCCGCAGGCGCTGCACTGGCCCGGGCGCAGGGAGGGCCGCCGTTCATTACGGACGATCCGGGAACGCCGGGAAACCGTCACTGGGAGATCAACTTCGGCTGGATTGGGAATCATAATCCGGGCCAATCGTATTACGAGATTCCCGATGTGGATTCGAACTACGGGTGGGGCGACCGGCTCCAGCTTAAATATGAGCTTCCGTTGGCTGCAGCGACCAACGCGAACAACTCGACAGGCGTGGGACTGGGCGAGTCGCTGCTGGGCGTGAAGTGGCGCTACTTTGAATATCACAAGCCGGACGAACCGAAGAGCGACGAAAATTTGCTCTATTCACTGGGCACCTATCCGCAGGTCTCAATCAACAATCCGACAAGCAGCGTGCGGCGCGGCATTGTCGTGCCGGGACCGATATATTATTTGCCCATCGAGGCGACGGCCCAGATCGGGCCGATCGCCTTGAACGGCGAAGTGGGTCGATGGATCGGCAACAGGCACCAGCCCAGCCAGTGGGGGCGCGGGCTGATTCTGGGGCACGAATTCGGCGACCGCACTGAGTTCTACGCAGAGATCTACGATCTGCAGGATGCGAACCGCGTGGACAATATTCCCAAGATGCGCGCGCTGACTGTGGATGTGGGCGGGCGCCAGACGCTCGATCGCGATGGGCACGTGCGCCTGCTGTTCATGGGTGGGCGCGCGATTCAAGACGTTACGCGCACCAACGGAGAGCCGAGCTGGATTGCGTATCTTGGCATCCAGTTGTTGCTGGGACCCAAGGAAAAAGAGACGCCGGGGGCGAAGCCTTAGCTGGCAGTTGCGACGGCGAGGGCAGCCGAGGATGCGTGGGAGAATAGACGCATGCCGCTCTCTGAGCCGATGCGACTCACTGCTGCCGAAGCGCGCGCATTGGGCGCGCTCATGGAAAAGGAAACGACGACTCCGGAGTATTATCCCCTCTCGCTCAATGCTCTCTTGAATGCGTGCAATCAGCGCTCAAACCGGGAGCCGGTGATGAATCTGGATGAGGACGACCTGCGCCAGGCGATGCATGGCCTAGAGGCAAAGGGATTGGCCGGCAGAGCACAGGGGGCGGAGGGCCGCGTGCCGAAATACGAGCATCGGCTGGGCGAAGCCTTTAACCTGAGCCGCGCCGAGGGAGCGTTGCTGTGCGTGCTGCTTCTGCGCGGGCCGCAGACTCCGGGTGAATTGCGCGGACGCACGGAACGCATGCAAAGCTTTGACGAAATCGCCGATGTGCTGGCCGGCCTGGAAAAGCTGATGCAGCGCGAGCCGCCGCTGGCCGCCATGCTTCCGCGCCAGCCGGGAACAAAGGAATCGCGCTACGCGCAACTTTTGTCGGGCTTGGTGGAAGCGACAATGGGGACGGCGGGCGAGCCGGAACCCGAATCGCGTGCCACAACTCGCGACGAGCGGATCACGCAACTCGAGGCGGAGGTTGGCGAGCTCAAGAGGGAAGTTGCTGAACTGCGGAAGAGGATCGAGAGCGCCATGGGGTAGTTGAGGAGCGAGCAGCTCCATCTAGGAAAAGCCGGGGCGCGAGTCTGCCGACTGTGTGGCTCGACTTCAGCGAGAGTTGATAGCGCTCGATCTTATGCGCGTAGATGCTGCGAACGCCAGGCACGAAGAGAAATCCCGCAAATCAACAATCCAAGCACAAAAAACGTGATCGCCGAAATCAGAAAGTCGGCCGTAAAGTGGAAGATGGATCTGATGTCCGTGGGGATTCCGACTGTGCTGCAGGCACGGAACGTTGCGCCCAGAATAGTCAGCGACGATAAGAGCACCACGATCGCACGCATCTGCGCCGAGCTGACGGGCTCTTCAACCAGGGATGAAGCGGACAGGGTTGTGCGGTACCAGTGACAGAGCCACACAGCGATCACGACGAGGCCCAAAACGCTGCTGCTGTACTCGAGCAGTTTGTCCATCTTCATGGCCCCGGTAATGGGCAATTCAACGTAATGACTTAGGAAGCTCCTGTGACGAACGGGCCAATAGTGGTCATGGGTCAGGGAGTCCCATGCAATGTGGGTAGCGATCCCGACGAAAATAGAGAGCAAGACCATACCCAGGCGCGACAGCGGCCAGAATGAGAAGGCCGCTGAGCCGCCATCTTTGAGTCTGCGGCGAACTCCGTTGGGAAGGAAAAAGATGAGTGGTCTCTTGATGAATGTGTGGAAGAGCCAGAGCGCAAGAACGCTTGCGGGCAGGTCCAGAAAGAAGATGCCGGCGAGCGAGTGACCGAATGTCCCATGTGGTTTGAGGTAGACGAAGTCAGCGAAGTCGGGAGCGAAGCATCCCACAACGAGGGCAGACATGACGAGGCGTGTGCGGCGAAACGGGATGGCTGCGGCGGCATGAGAAAGAGTGAAGGGCACTGATGAGAGTATCTCTCGACTCGACGGGCAAGGACGGAAACCTGCGTTGCGGCGCTTGGCCGCACCTTGAGGCGATTAAAGGAGTCGGCGATTGAAGGGAAGTTGGATCGCCGCGTAATATTCCGTGGAAAGGTTTTCAAGGAGATTTGGCATGCGCCGTTTTGCCGTTGTTCTTGCTTCCATTCTTTTGCCCTGCTCGCTTTCGGGTGTTTCACAGAATTCAAATCGGAAAGACTCCTCGCCTGAACAGGTTGCGCTGACGCCGCCGATGGGATGGAACAGCTGGAATTTTTTCGCCGGCAGAGTCACAGACCGGGACATCCGCAATGCCACCGACCAGTTGGTGGCCTCGGGGATGAAGGATGCCGGCTACATTTACGTAAACATCGACGACACTTGGGAAGCCGATCGCGATGCTGACGGTGTACTGCACACGAACTCCAAGTTTCCCGACATGAAGGCGCTCGCCGACTACGTGCATTCGAAGGGACTCAAGTTGGGGATTTACTCTTCTCCGGGACCAAAGACCTGCGCCGGTTTTGCCGCGTCGCTCGACCACGAAGCCCAGGATGCGCAGCTCTATGCCTCGTGGGGTGTGGACTATTTGAAGTATGACCTGTGCAGCTTTCGCGAGTCGGTGATGACGGCGCAATCGCCTGACGACAAGGCAGCGCAGATGCGCATGATGATCGCTGCCTATGACAAGATGGACAAGGCGCTGAAGGCGACGGGGCGGCCGATTGTCTACTCGCTATGCCAATACGGATGGGATGCGGTGTGGGAGTGGGGACCGCATGTGGGCGCGAACGTGTGGCGGACCACCGGCGACATCCAGGCGAACTGGCAGAGTATCTATTCCATCCTGAATGAGCAGGCGGGCCTCGCGAAGTATGCGGGGCCGGGCCACTGGAACGATCCCGACATGCTGGAAGTAGGCAATGGCCAATCGACGGGCGCTAACAAGCCTGTGCGCTATTTGACGCCGGCCGAAAACCGCACACACTTTTCGATGTGGGCGATACTGGCTGCGCCTCTGCTCGCCGGCAACGATCTACCCAACATGACGCCGGAAGTGCGCGCCATCCTGACCAACCGCGACGTGATCGCTATCGATCAGGACCCGTTGGGGCGCGAGGGAACGCGCGCATACTCAGACGGCGAGGTGGATGTGTGGACGCGAGAACTCTCCGGCGGAGCCAAAGCGATAGCCGTGATCAATGCAGGGTCCGATCGCTACTCGACGCATCCGTTCCGCCTGAGCCTGGCGAAGCTGGGGCTGCACGGCGCGCAGAAGGGGAGAGATCTCTGGACCGGCAAAGAGATTACGCTCACCGACAACATGCCGCTCGAAATAGCGAGCCACGACATTCTGCTGGTGAGGATTGCGGCGCCGAAGTAGGGTGGGCTCGCCGCGAATTCCTCGACACTACGACGCCCGCGCAAGGCAAACGGCAAACCAGCCACAGGGGTCGTTCCATGTTGCGGCCGGGGTGAATCCCGTCTGCGAGAGCAGCGCTTCGGCCTGGCCGGAACGGTATTTATAGCTGTTCTCAGTGTGGATGGATTCGCCGCACGCGAATTCGACGGCAAGATCGAGCGCGCCGATCGATACCTGTTGCGCCATGCGGCTCACCAGATGCATCTCGATGCGAGATTTCGCGCGATTCCATTTTGCGCAATGCGCAAAGGCCTCGAGATCGAAATCGGCGTCGAGTTCACGATTGAGACGAACCAGAACATTGCGATTGAAGGCGGCGGTGACTCCGGCCGCGTCGTCGTAAGCATCGAGAAGAGTGTTCTCGCTCTTAACCAGGTCCACGCCGAGGAGAAAACTGTCGCCGGGCTTGAGCGCGGCGCGGATGCGGCAGAGCAGACGGAGCGCGTCGACCGGCTCAAAGTTGCCGATGCTTGAGCCGATATAGAGGACGAGACGCCGCTCGTTGGCGTTTGTGGGCGCGAAGTGAAGCCGGCGCCCGTCGCCGTGGGTATAGTCCATGACGCGAGGCACGACCGCGACACCTGGAATCTCGCGCTCGATGCACGCGCGGGCGCCGTCGAGAGCGCTCGAGGACACGTCGATGGGTTCGTAGACGACGGATTGCTGCGCCGCTACCGCGGCCGCGAGCAGCAGGCGGGTTTTCTCGGCCGATCCGGCACCTAGTTCGGCGATGCGCAGGCGCGCTTCACCGGCGGCACGGGCAATGATGTCGAGGCCGTGCTCAGCGAAGATGGCATGTTCCGTGCGCGTGAGGTAGTACTCAGGCAGCGCGGTAATTTCCTCGAACAACTGCGAGCCGGCCGCATCGTAAAACAGCCATGCGGGGAGCCGCTTGGGGCGATTGGTAAGTCCCTCAACGACTGCGGCGGCGAGATGTTCGTCGACAGAATACTCAACGCGGCCGGCATTCAGGTCGCGTTGGGCTGGAATGACAGAAACAGCTGCAGAGGAAGCTGCGACGCTCATAGGCTCTCGGTTTGGATGCAGGCGCGAGGCTCAGGAAGCCAGGCGAATGCCGGAAAACTGCCATCTTGTCTCGGGGGAGAAGAAGTTGCGGTATGTAGATCGGATGTGCGCCGCGGGCGTGACGCAGGAGCCACCACGCAGGACCATTTGCCCGCTCATGAACTTGCCGTTGTATTCGCCGAGCGTGCCATCGAGCGGACGAAAGCCGGGATAACCGAGATAGGCGCTGCTCGTCCACACCCAGCAATCCCCGTACTTCGTATCGTTCTGGTTTTGACGATCCGCGCGGCCCTGGTCCTGCATGAGTTCCGTTGCCGCCACCGGCATGAGTTGAGCTGAATCGAGGAGATTGCCTTCGACCGGCTGACCTTCGGCAGCGACTTCCCACTCGAACTCCGTGGGCAGACGCCTGCCGGCCCAGCGCGCGTAGGCATCGGCTTCGTAGAAGCTCACCTGGCCCACGGGTGCTGAGGCGATCTGGTCCAGGGGCATCTCGCCGCGCAGGGTGAAGATGCGCCAGCCTTCGTTCTCGTCAGTCCAGTAGAGCGGTGCGCGCCAGCCGTTTTCCTTCACGGCCGCCCAGCCTGCTGACAGCCAGAGCTCCGGCTTCGCGTAGGCGCCGTCGGCGATGAACTCGGCGAACTCACTGCATGTAACAAGGCGATTGGCGAGCGCGAATGGCTCAAGCCAGACGCGGTGGCGCGGCATCTCATTATCGAAACAGAACCCCTCGCCGCTGTGCCCTGCCTCGCGTAGGCCGCCATCGAAGTGCTGGAACGTGAGCGGCAGGGTCGATTCGGCGGCGATGTGATGCGCGGCGTCATGCGGACGATAGGCGGGGCGCAGCGGGTTGCTGAAGAGTGCGTGCAACATGTCGGTGAGCAACAGCTCCTGATGCTGTTCCTCGTGGTTGGCGCCGAGCTCGATGCGGCGCAACGCTTCCGGATCTGGATCGCACTCAAACAACTGCTCGATCGCGGCATCGACGTGCTCGCGGTAACGGAGAATCTCGGCGAGCGCCGGACGCGAAAACGAGGCGCGCAGCTTCTTGTCGGGGATCGTTTTTTCTGGGAACGGCGAAAAACTTTCGTAATAGCTATTGAAGAGCCAGGAAAAATCGGCGTTGAAGACCTGGTATCCGGGAAGAAACTCGCGCAGGACAAAGGACTCGAAGAACCAGGTGGTGTGGGCGAGGTGCCATTTGGCTGGGGAAGCCTCGGCGCAGGACTGTACCATCATGTCTTCGGGCGTGAGCGGCTCGCACAGGCGCATGGTCTGGCGGCGCGCATCGCGAAACCGTGTGGCGAGCGAGGTTTGCAGAACCGGGGAAGTGGTCGCGCTCAAAGATTCACCCTCCGTATTTGGATGAGTGTAGTCGATTTGGGTTGCAATCATTGCCCTTTTGATTGAATTTGGAAGGCTCTAACCGTTTTTTGGCATCGGTTCTTGTGTGCGGTACGTGATCTGCCCGGCATTCGGATTGTGCGGTTCCCCGAGAAGCTGCCGATGCTGCCGTTTTTGGCACATTTGCCGGGTCAGATGGCAGGTCGTGGACGCCGGCTCTTGACTTTTCGCCCTTTAACAGTGCTTTAATCATGTCGGACGACCAGGTTTGCTCGTCGCCCCCTCTGGCTTGGCAGGAGGGCCTGTTATGTCGAGGATCGTTAGGAACCGCTGGATCGTGGCAGGCCCTGCGCTGCTCGCCGCCATCGTCGCAGGGCCGGGAGTTCTTCGCGCCCAGATTTCCGGGGCTCCCGCGGCCGCTCCGACTGCTCAGCCGGATTTCGCGCCGCCCACACCGGCCAAGCCACCCACTCCTGAGCAAACCGGGGACTCGCTTTCCGGGCACCAGCGCTACCAGGCAGCCATCGAAGCATACTCCAAAGCACCCGAGATGACGGCCGTGATCTGGAACAAGATGGGAATCTCGTACCAGATGATGCTCAACTCCCACGAGGCGATGCGCTGTTACAAGGAATCTCTCAAGCTTGATCCGCGCAACCCGCAGGTGCTGAATAATTTGGGCACAGTCTACGCTTCGATGAAGGACTACGGGCAGGCGGATCGTCTTTACCGGAAGGCAATCAAACTTGATCCAAAGGACGCGCCAATTCTGAAGAATCTGGGCACGAATCTTCTGGCTGAGAAGAAGTACACCAAAGGATGGGCGGTCTATCAGGAGGCGATTGCCATCGACCCGGAGATCTTTGCCGACCACGGCAATCCGAAAGTGGAGAATCCGACATCGGTTGAGGAGCGGGGAGCCATGAACTATTACATGGCGCTGGGCTGTG
>Ga0206814_10117_pt1 | contig 22337 bp, 20 predicted proteins | sample Alteio_BWOrgCont_90_FD_152850 | JGI IMG/M metagenome (GOLD analysis project Ga0206814, IMG submission 152850) | Enriched cells from forest soil in Barre Woods Harvard Forest LTER site, Petersham, Massachusetts, United States -... | ecosystem: Environmental > Terrestrial > Soil > Temperate forest >...
CCATGGCAAGTCCAAGCCAAAGATGAAACGCGGCGACCCTTCCCTCGTGTCGATCGCCTTCATAAGGCATCAATAAGGGATGAATTAGAATTCGAACCCCGAAAATGATCACGGAGGCCACAACGCAACGTAGCGCATGATTTCCGTCAATCCAGTCCCGAAGCCGCCAAAAATTAAGTGGCTCTCGCACTAATGGAGTGCCACAGTGACGGCAATGATGATCCGCCTCCGAGCAAGCTCGATGACAATGAGGGCATCGAATCATTCGCTATTGGCCCTTTTCAAGGCTTCATCTTAGCCTGAATCCCAATCAAACGCACACTGCGCCGGTCCTTACCCAAAAAATGCTGTAGCATCGGTTCGGCAGCACTAAAAAAATCCGGTCCATGATTACTGGCAGGATCCAGTTTCTGCTGTCGCGTGTGCGTCTCAAATCCTGTCCAACGAAGTTTAAGACTTAACTGCGCGGCCCTGAATTCGTGGCGGCGCAGACGGCGAGAAACCTCTTCGCAAAGACTCGCCAAGGTAGCCCTTAAAAGCTCCCCATCCCTGCAATCTTCCTCAAAGGTGGTTTCCCGGCCGATACTCTTGGCTTCACGTTCTGGCGCGACCTCCCGTGAATCCAGGCCCATCGAAAGTTCGTGTAGTCCTAAAGCATGTTCGCCAAAGCGTTCTCGAAGCGCGTCCACCGGATAGTCCTGAAGATCTCCCACGATATTTAAGCCCAGGCCAGCAAGTAGTTCTTCGGCCTTTGGCCCGATCCCCCACAATTTTTTCAAGGGAAGCGGCCGAAGAAACTCAATCTCCGTACCGGCTGGGACGATCACCAAGGCATCGGGTTTCTTCAAATCTGAGGCGATTTTGGCGACACTCTTATTGGCGGCAATGCCCACCGATACCACGAGCCCAAGTTCCTTGAGAATCCTCAGTTTCAGGCTTCGAGCCACAGTCTCGGCGTCTCCAAAAAGCAGACGGCTTTGCGTGACATCCAAAAATGCTTCATCCAGAGAAAGACCCTCCACTAGAGGTGTCACCGACTCAAAGATCTCAAAGATCTGCTCCGACACGGCAGCATATTTATCCATGTTTCCGCGGATATAAACTCCGTGGGGGCATAGACGCCAGGCTTGGGAAATAGGCATCGCTGAATGCACGCCGAATTTCCGAGCTTCATAACTGGCCGTCGAAACTACCCCCCTCCCTTTACCGCCCTGGGGATCCGAGCCAATAATCACCGCTTTGCCACGTAAGGCCGGATTGTCCCGGATTTCAACCGCGGCATAAAACTGATCCATATCCAGATGTAAAATGCTACGCGACGGCACTGGAGGGGCAGATCGGATTATAGGGGCAGTTCTTGCAGCTATTAAAGTCGGGGCTGGGCGTAAAGTCGTTGCGGCGTATACCGTCTATGGCGACTTGGATCTCCGCACGCTTCTTTTCAAGATAGGCCTTATCCGGCTTCAGGCGTTCTCGAAGGCCACTCTCAAGAAAATAAAGTTCCAACCAATCGGGAAGTCGACCCTCGCGTGCCTCATACGCTAAGGCATAAATGGCAAGTTGGAGACTCTTGGAAACCTCGTCTTTCGCCTTCTTGATCTCATGAACATTGGAGGTCTTATAGTCGCAGATGGTCACCTCGCCATTTTCGTCCCTGTCCACGCAGTCCATTTGCCCGCTCAAAAGATCCAAGGGACCTAAGCGCAATTCAAATCGCGTCTCAATTTCAAGCGGCATGCGTTTGCCGGCAATCTCACTTTGGTGGAAAGCGTCCAAGCGAAGCAAGGCATTTTGGAAGCGTTCCTGTTCATGTTCTCTGGAAATAAACCCATCGCTTCTCCAGCGCTCGTGAAGAACCTTTTTCAGCTCTTCGACGCTAAATTCCCGATTTTCCATACGGGCCCGGTTAAATTCTTGAACGACCTGGTGCATCACACTTCCATAGGTGATGGCAAAATTGGCGGGCGGCTTAAGTTTCAGAGCGTGAATTATTTTGTATTTGAGCGGACAGGTCAAATAGTCATCGATGGGGTAATAGGAAAGCCTCAAGGGCTGTCCATCCCGACTGACTTGCATGGGGGCGAGGAGCGGATGATCTTCGGACGCCGCATGCCGGGCGAGTTTTTCAGAGGGAGAAAGTTTCAAGGCAGGTGCTTCGTCTTTGCCAAGATTCAGAGCTTCCTGCAAAAACGGACTGCGTTTCCACATTTTTTTTCCGCCTTGATCGTACGCAAAACTCATATGCAGCTCATCCTTGGCGCGGGTCATCGCAACGTAAAAAAGTCGTCGTTCCTCGCGTCGATGTGCCAGCGTGAGATCCTCGGGGGGAGGAAATAGGGAAGTCGGAAGGCTGAAGCCATCCGACTTCCGGGTCATCGGAAAATGTTGATCTTCAAGACTCAGGACAAAAACCACCGGCCACTCCAAACCCTTGGACATGTGTACCGTCGAAATGGAGACCGCATTGGCATCTAGATCGGCTTCTGCCGCAGGAGGGTTATCCCCTTCCTTGATGAGGGCCTCCAGGTAATCAATGATGGCCAAGTAGCTTCCCGGTTTTTCAACCCGGTCATAGGCTTTAATCTTCTCGAAAAAGCGGGCAAGGTTTGCCACCTGACGTTCGGCTTGACCACCTGGGTTGACAGCACTTGCAAGGAGGCGACTGATCACCCCTGATTCATTAAGGAATTGATAAAGGGCGGCAGCCAGGCCGTTGAGACGCGCGATCTCTTCGTATCGGGAAAGATCAAGAATCGCCTTTTCCACGCGTTCCCAGGCTTCGGCATCCAATTCCAACTCTTCCCCGGCGCGGGTCAGATCCGTGCGAGTCAGAATTTGATAAAGACTTTTATTGAGGTAGCGGGCCTTGCCCAAGAGTTCCTTGAGATCCGAGACCGGAACTCTGCAGACACTCCCCGAAAGATGATCAAAAAGTGCCAAATTGTCCTGGGGTCGTGCCAGCGCACGTAAGAAGGCCAGGCAAATATGAACTTCTTTTTGTTTGTAGAGCCCTCGCGCGCCCGTAAAACGGGATGGAATTCCCCGATAATTCAGCTCAAGAATGACGTCTTCCGCCGCAGAATTTGCGCGAACTAAAACCGCGAAATCTTTGTAGTTGCGTCTGCCTAACTTAACTTCTTCTGCAATCAAGCTCGAGACAGCGTTCAATTCACTGGAGAGCTGGTCAAAGGCTTGATAAAAGACAGCTTGTTCCTTCCCCGAATCCCGGGAAGCAAGAAGGTGCTTGTCCAATTTCTCCCGGGCCTCTAAGCGCTCCGGATTATTGAACTGGATGAGGCGGTAGGCACAATCCAGAACATCCTGTTTCGAACGATAATTCCGGGTAATCACAACGGTCTTTGCATTAGAATACGTTTTCTTGAATTCAAGAATATTAGAAAGACTGGCCCCGCGAAATCGATAGATGGCTTGGTCATCATCCCCCACAACCGTTAAATTATCCTGGAGCCCAGGATTTGCGAGCAATTTCAACAATTCAAATTGCACCGTATTGGTATCTTGAAACTCGTCCACCAAAATCCAGGGATAGGCGGCCCGGGTCTTTTCAAGCACTGAGGGGTGTTCTTTAAGAACGCGCAGTAAAAGCAAAAGCTGATCCCCATGATCGAGGAAGCCTTCTTCATGCAGGATCGTATCGTAAATTCGATAAGCCTCTGCGAGTTCGAGTTGCTCCGCAGCTTCCTCTTTTAAAGCATCAGACTCTGCCTGGTTCTGCATCGCAACGGCGGCTTCAAGATATCGTTCTGGAGTGACCGCTTCGTCTTTCGCCCGGGAAAAGAGCTTCAGGAGATCTTCAACGTATTTTTCGGGGTTGGCCAGGGGCCGGAATCGTTTCAAGGGTAGTGAAAATAAATGCTTTTTTAAAAACAACCGCTGGGGTGCACCGGAGAGCACTTCTGCATCTGGATTCAAACCAAGTCGATACGCATGCTCTTTGAGCATGCGGCTACCGAAGGCGTGAAAGGTGGAAAGGCTTACGGGAGCAAAGCCGTAAGGCACCATGAGATCGACCCGTTCTTCCATCTCCTGCGCGGCTTTTTCTGAAAAGGTGAGGGCGAGGACTTGCTCCGGTCGTACTTTTTTTGTGGCAATCAACCAGGCGATGCGGCGCGTCAGAACGGTGGTCTTTCCCGTTCCGGCTCCCGCCACGATCATGAGGGGGCCGCTTCCGTGCGTTACTGCGGCACGTTGCTCTGGATTGAGTTCGGCGAGAATAGGATCATCTATTTTAGGCATCTATCATTCTACATGGATTCGACAATAAAAAAACCCGTGCCATGGCTATGGCACGGGTTTTCATTTTTCTGCCAGGGTCTTTATTTACCCAAGCGGCGTTTCAAAGCACGCATCTTCTTCCGATGCTTTTTGCGTTTATGCGTTTTGATTTTATGGCGATGACGTTTCTTACCAGATCCCATGCGATCACGCTCCTACAGGTTTGGATTTTTGATCTTAACGCATTTGGCCGTGGCTTCCGCGATCAAGGTGCCGTCAGCCGTTTTGCAGATCCCTTTGGTACTGATAATCCGTTTGCTGACATCGTCAGCCTCAGCCCGGAAAATTAGCTTATCACCAATCTTGGCAGGCTTGATAAAACGGACATTTAACTCGGCCGAGATCACCGGAACCCCGTCCCGCTTCCACGGCAAATTCACCATGGTCTCGTCCAAAATGGTGGAAATCATACCACCGTGAAGCACGTCTGCATAGCCCTGAAATCGCTTCTCGGCAGTCCACTCCGTCACTAAATCTCGACCCTCAATATGAAACTCCAGTTTCAATCCAATCGGATTAGCCTTTCCGCAGACCATACAGTACTGGTCATCAGACCACGGAACTCCACCTTGTCCGGTTTTTAAATCTTCTGGCATCTGGCGCCCATTAAAAAAGGTCGGCATCATGCCGACCTTTGGGGACAAAAAGACCCGTGAGAAGTCTTCCGATCAAAAATTTAGACCGGATTTCCTTTGCTCATTTCGACGTAATGATCAACCCAAGCTGCGAAGTCCATTGGCTTGGCAACTTTCGCTTTGTTTTTGACAGATTTTTTGGAAGACTTCTCAGGGCTCAGTTCTACCTTAAGAGTCTTCATCTTAGCCGGGGTTTTAGATTTCTTGCCAAAGAGACTCACAAAATCTCCAAGTTGTGACCACAGTCACAATATTAGCAAGTTCTTAAAAAAACTTCAAGGCCAACTTTACTATATCTTCTACTTTGTTCTCACCTGACCCCAATTGCTGGTAGGTCTTGGAGAGGGCTAGTTTCGCATTCTGAGACGAATATCCTAGGGCAATAAGGGCTCGCAGGGCCTGGTTTTGCTGGGTGGACTCCCCAAAAGTCTCCTCCGACTCCGGCGAGGCTAGGCCAAGCCAGCCCAACTTCGTGACCTTATCAGATAGTTCGACTCCTAGGCGTTCTGCCAGTTTCTTTCCGACTCCTGAAACAGTCCCCAGACGAGCTAAATCGCGTTTCTTAAGTGCGCTGAGCAAGGCCACCGGGCCCAATTGTGATAGAACCGCCATCCCTAGTTTCGGACCCACACCTTTCACGGTCAGAAGTAAAAGAAAAAGCTTCTTTTCTTCCGGCGATGAAAATCCAAAAAGTTGTTGAGCGTCTTCACGGATATGAAAATAGGTAGAAAATTCGACCATCTCCCCCACGCTCGGGAGCGCCGCTAAGGCAGGCTGGGTAAGAAATATTTCATATCCCAGACCTCCAGCTTCGACGATACAGGATTCTGACATTTTTAATTTGAGGCTGCCACGTATGGATGCAATCATCGGATTTTTTTTGATTTAATGGCAAGTGCGGAAAATTTTCTGAGATTTCGACTACGCAAGGCCGTCAGGGCCAAAGCCAAAGCATCGGCGGCATCATCAGGCTTCGGAGGAGCAGGAAGATTTAAAAGGCGGGTCACCATGCGGGTCACCTGGCCTTTGTCGGCCTTCCCGCTTCCCGTCAAGGCCAGCTTCACTTGGTTCGGTGCACATTCAAGAACCGGCATCTTCAATCTGGCCAGAGCTAAACGAATGACTCCCCGCGCTTCCGCAACCGCCATGGCCGTCTTTACATTCTTCGAAAAGAACAAAGTCTCCACGGCAGCTTCATTGCAGGGATGCCGTTTCACGATCGTTTCCACGGCGTCGTATATTCGCAGAAGCCGCTCTTCAAAAGGCATCTTTGCAGGGGTCTCAATGACCCCAAACTCCAACGCCTTTAAACTACTTCCCCGTTCTTCAACAATTCCAAAGCCCATCCGACCATAGCCCGGGTCAAGCCCGAGCGAAAGCACTTAAAAAGTCCAGCGATAGGAGGCATCAGATAAGAACATGCTGGCCGCATCAGGATTGCCTACCGAAGCAATGGTATCGTTGGTATTTACGATCGAGTAACCAAACGATACGGAGAAGAGATGCACCTTAGCATAGGTATAATCTCCTCCAATGGAATAGGTACTCCTCGTATCGTCGTTCACGGCAGCAGGGGTCGAACCCGCCGCTCCCGTGCTGAGATCGGTCGTGACTAAATCATAACCAAGACGCGAATTCAAAACCGATGGAATCCAAGCCAGCATCCATGACACGCTGACCGTACTGTTAGTCCCACTTCCCGAAGGAAGTGTCAGCCCGTCGGCACCATCGGCGGAATCAAAGCCATATTGATCCGAATATCCCATGGATCCAGCAGCGCTCAAGGTGGAAGGGCCGGCGGTGAGGAGTAACGAAAAGAGATAACTTACATTATCCAGGTCTTGGGTGTTACGCAGCCCTGCCGCCAGATTATCGGTCAGCATCATTTCCTGAATGCCTCCGTTGACCGTTAAGGCCATTTTTTCAGTCAGGGCGTGGGTGTAACCCAGCATGGCGCTAAGGTTGCTCGTATTGTTATCAACCGGGCTGATGGTCGTACCACTGGAGTCCATGACCACCGTCGACAAATTATTATTTTGCAGGAGCAAGCTGTAGCCCAGATTCAAGAAGGGAAGGCCCTTGGGAGCAATCGTGATATTGCCAGATATAAAATTATTCTCATTCGTGCTCTCGTCGGTCAGGTTCTGAAGGTTATTACGCCATTCATTGGCATTTAAAGTAAAGCTAAGCTGACCGTCCAATGCGGCCTGACTAAAACCTGCTTCATAGCCCCGATAATCAGGAATCAAACCAGGGTTTCCCATGGTCGTGAAACCACCCGGTAAAAATCCAAAGCTTCCTCCTAAATCCTTCCAATCAAAAGTCAAATGCGTTCCCCAAGGCAGGATATTCCAGTCCAATGCAGCCGTATAGGCATTGCCTAAGTTGGGACTCAAAAGCGTCCCTCCATTGAAGTCGTAATCAGCGCCAAGTTCTCCCGTCAATTTCAGGTAGATCTGGGGAACTTGAATTTTTACGTCCGTACTACCAACGGCAGCATACTGAGGATTAATAGTTCCAATTACAGCGTTGGGAAGACTACCGGGATCGTCATTCACAGTCACTGCATTGATGCCCCAAACAAAGTATTTATCCCCGAGTTCCCAACGTGTTCCATAGAGATTCTGCGCAAATGTAGCCGAACTGGTTCCATTAGTAAAAGCGCTTGCCCCTTGGGCCACTGCACGGTAGGTCTGTCCCCCGACGGCCATAAAGCGGTAGTGTCCATCATTCAAGTCGCCGTCCCTGAAATCTAAAGTTACACCTCTGACATTGTAGGGTTGATAAAGGCTTAGCTCAGAGAAGGTAGGTGAGTAATCTCCTAAAACGACGAGTCCTTCTTCATTTTGAAGCATCCCCGTGAATCGATCGGTGGCCTGCTGATCCGTGCGATCTTCATCGGTTGCAAAAACCTTCAAGGAATAGGTATCGGTAGCTCCTCGAGCATTCACTTCCACATCCACTCGATTCGCACCATAGGGGCGATAAGGCAATGGGGTATTTTGATTGTTAGGCTGTTGCGTCACCAAGCCATAGAGGGTTTCATATCCGGCATGGCCATCCCAATGATAGGCCGACACGCTCTTGATGCCTCCCCCCGTGCTGTCAACGGTGAAGCTCCATTTGATGGATCCATAAGTTCCGGAGTTGTTTTTTACAAATACTTCCACCGTGTGTCCACCCTGGCTGAGATCCGTCGAGGGCACGTAGGACATTAGAGTGTTAAAGGCCTGAATATGGTCCTTGTCTTTCACTTTATTTCCGTCAATTTCAACGGACACACTCGTAGGATCGATGCCTAAATCTCCGTTTTCATAACTGACCGTGATGACGGGATTGGCCGTTTCGACGGTATCGCCTTCCATAGGCGAAAGGATGGTGAGGGTGGGTTTGGAATTATCACGACGAACCGTAACATAGTAAGGACTGATACTTGGATTGACGGCAGGAGAGGAGGCGACGGGTTGTCCGTTCACCATGGCCTGAATATAGAATTCAACCCCAACGGTATCCACTGAAGAAGCGGGAATTTCACCGCTGATGCTTGAAGCTGAGCCTCCCATTTCCACACTACTATAAATATCCGTACCCTTGACTCGATAGTAGAGGCGAACTTGAGTCGACGAATTCGCTCCCGTAAGGATCGCCGAAACATCAATGGCTTGGCCCGCGGGCGCGGTCAAGACAGGATTATAAATGATTTGTACCGAAGCAAATGCCGAAACTGATGCTGCTACGAAAAGCAAAAAGGATAATACAAATTTCATTAATCAAACTCTCCAAAAAAGCCGCGAAGGCTCCAAAGGCCTTCACGGAATTTTAAAAATTTGCTCGAGCGGATCTTATTTAGAGTATTGCACCTGGATGTTATGCATGTTCCCGGCAGCGTCTTTGACATTCAAGGTCACCACCGCCGTACTCGCACTGTTGATTTCAGTGAACCAGGTCCCGGGGTTGGAAAGCGGAGTGACGGTAGCGTCACAAGCCTTCTGACCTGGCGCAATGCAGATCTGCTGATTGCCCTTGATTCCCTGAGAGCAACCTCCCGAATTCATCATCATCGAGCCTTCGATAAGAGACACGCAGGTATTTCCGTCAGGCAGTACGGTCAAGACTGGGTTCGTCCCTTTCACGGCTGCAACGGCAGAGGGAGTCTCAAATTCCAGCTTGCTATCTTTCTTGGTGACCCTGGCCCATAGGTCACCCAGGGCAATTTTAATCAAGGCAATACCGCGTGGGCTTGCTTTCCCCTGAATATCCTTGTCCCGAAGCGTGATGTCGGTGAGATAGTTCAGCTTCAGTTGGGTCCCATCAGATAAGACCAACATAGCACGTCCGTTGGAACCCGTTTTGATCCTGTCACCGGCAAATACTGCCTTGCCGATCGTCAAGGGGGCGCCGTCGCTCGAATCGCTATATAAGGTTACTTTGCCGGAAACTGTAATCACCGTACCTGCGGCATTAGCTTTAGAACTGTCATCTGCCCTCAAGCCTGGGCCAAAAAGCATCAGGGCTGCAACGACGAGACCGAATACAAAACGCTTCATGAATTGCCTCCTGGGGTTCTCATACCCTTAGTGGGTGCTAACTTGGACACCGGTCACTACGTCGTTTCCATTCTTGATCTCGGTGTAAATATCATTCGTAATATCCGACGGATTGATCAGTGACTGAATTTTCATCAAATCCAGCTGCAACTTGATTTTTGCTAATGATGGCTCTGCGGCAACTGCCGTGCGGCACCAACCATCCACATCCAACAAGGTCACGCCATTGGATTGGGTGCAATTGATCAAGAACCATTTCCAAACGTTACTCCCGTTGCCGCCACTGGCGAGGGGGCTGCCGGTAGCGTTGAGCGCTGTCACGCGGAACCAATACTTAATGTTAGGCAGTAGTTGATGGTCCGAAGCCTTCCATTGGTAATAGACTTGGCCCGCAGGAATCATGATCGTTTGAATAATTGGATCTCCTGGATTTTCCCCCTGGGATAATTCAAAGCGATAGGAAATCGCGCTAGAGAGCATCCCTGGCGCCATTGCCTCTGTCCAAACGAAAAGTGGAAGGTTGGTACAAACCGGATTATTGTGCGGCGTAATAATGATGGGAGCGGCAACAACATTGGTCGAGGATTGGTTAAAGAATTGAACCGTGGTGCAAACGGGCGTGCCAAAAACCGCTCCCGCTTTGGTACATTCTTGCAAGCAAACCAAAAAGGTGGTTTGCATCAACTGCTGTACTGCCTGCAGTATTTGGTTGGGATTAGAAAACTGCGAAAAAATGGAACTTTGAAAACAAGGTGACGCCTGCACCCCACTCGGGTTGGGAAGCGCAAAGCTACTGTTATAAACTTGAATCTGAGCACCGTTGAGGGTACTTGGGCCATTAGGGATGGGAGCTAGGGAGGTGATCACCCCTGCATCTCCTACATAACTAATTCCCTGGCAGTTTTGATACTGAACGGTTAAATGAAAAAAGGGAGACTGCGGTCCTGCAGGATTGTTCATTGAAATATTTACAAACGATGCCCATTGTTGCAAATCGGGAGGCAAGGTGTTGATGATGCGATTGGGCGTTTGAACAGCGAGATTGTACATGGCAATGATGAAGCCCGGATTAATTGTCAAACCAGTGAGCGTGATCGTATTGGGCGGCGGAGTCGTCACGATTCGCGGATGAACCGTGGGTGTAGCCCCTCGAAGTCCCACACCCAAAATCAAAACTGCGCTTAGCGCCAATCCCCTAATTCGGTTCTGTCTCAGCATGACCATCCTCCCGGGTTAAAAGCGCTTCGTGTAGGCCATCATTGCTCCGCCATTCGCGGGAAGCAATTCGACATGGGCCTGAGCTGCGTTATCGATCTTCTGATTGTATTCATCCACCGCTGTTCCGGCGCCCGCAAGGTCATCCCAGCCGCTCCAAATGAAGGCAACGGCGCCAACCAAAACTAAACCAAGTCGACTGTAGCCGTCAGAAAAATCTTCGGGGACCTGACCCTTTTTCTGACTGAAAGAATTGATCACGTTTTGAATATCGCTCCATCCGCCGTTGGCTTGGTCATAGGCCATATATCCACCCGCGGTGCCAACGATGAAGAGTCCTAGTCCTTCTTCCCAAGCGCCAGCATACATATGTCCAACGCCGTGAAGTGCGATTCCAGGAATGATGGCCAGGGTGCGTGCCAAGGCAGCACTCTTATGTTCGCTCTGCGTGCTTGCGGTTGATGCGCTACTGCTTTGGGTATTTGCCCCAGCGTCGACGGCAACTTTTGAATCCACCTTAGTGGTACTCGTCGTCGCATTTGGCGTCGCTACAACAGTTGCTGCTACGCTTGCCTGAGCCACCGTTGTAGTTTTGGTATTACCACTGCTATCGATTTGACTTGCAGCCATGGCAGAGCCCGCGAAAAGGCAGGCCATGATAATTGTCAATGAGATCTTACTATTCAAGGATCCTCCAATTAACAGATATCCAAATTATAGCTGAAACAGGTACAGTGCCAAATTTTGACTCAGTGCTCTTCATCACAGTTCCGTTATTAACAGCGGCAAATTATAACAGGAAGCTTAAAAAATCGTCAATCGAATGAGGGCCAAGATACAAAAAATCTGTCTGAAACCCCCAAGCTTAAGTCTGCGTAAATTAAATTAAGATAAATCTGCTTCCCTGATGCAGAAAGTGGTAATTTCTGATAAAATTACTCACAGATTATCCACAGGAGAGCTTGGTAACCATGCCAGATCCCAAACAACTTCCACACTTGCTCAAGCTTCTGGACGATGATTCCGAAGTCGTTCAGCGGGAACTTGCGCGCGAACTCAACGCCTACGGTGCCTCCCTGAAAACGGAGTTGGCGCGTCTTAGTGTCTCCCCAAATCAAAATCAAAGAAAAAAACTCCAAGAACTTACCCAGGAAGAAAGCCGACGCTGGCTAAAAAATCACTGGTCGCAGTGGATGCTCGAACTCAACGAAGTCCTTGCACTGGAAAAAGCCATGGCGCTCCTCTGCGAGTTTCAAACGGGTTTTATTTATCCCGCTGACCTCAGCCTCATGCTGGATGACTTGGCTTCCGATGCCAAAGAAAAGTATCCCCACATCGACGCCCGTGAACTTGCCCAGTATCTTTTCAAAGATCTCGGACTCAAAGGGGCGCAATCGGATTATAACAATCCCCTCAATAGCGATCTCATTTACGTCGTGAAAGAGAAACGCGGTATTCCCTTGAGCCTCTCCTGTGTCTATATCCTGGTTGGAGCGCGTCTGGGCCTGCATATTGAAGGTTGTAACTTCCCCGGACATTTTCTCGCCCGGGTAGTAGAAAATAACGAAGCCACTCTCGTGGATTGTTTCAATGGCGGCGCAGTGGTTGACCACAAGGTGGTCGCCCAGATGAGTGAGCAAACGCCGTGGTCCATTCAGCATCTTATCCACCATGCCGCACCCACTCGGGCAATCGTGGCCCGCGTCCTTGGTAACCTTAATAAAGCATTTCATGAGGCTGGCGCACAAGACAATGCCGACCTCATGCTTGAACTTGGCGAAATCATGGAGAACGATGGGCAGGAAATTTCGCCTGAGTCCAGTTTAGACCATGGATTACTTTTCAAAGGCCAGCCCCGTTTTCGCACCGGTGAAATCGTCATCGCACCTAAACTGGGTTGGCGAGGCGTGATTGTCGATTTCGACCTTAGTTGCAAAGCCCCCGACGCGTGGTATATGGCCCACGGGATTGATGCTCGTAAAAATCAACCCTGGTACCATATTTTCATCAACAATAGCCAGCAAGTGGGCTACGCCGCTGAAGAATCCCTGATCACCGATCCCAGCAACGAAAAAGTTTTCCATCCGCTGGTCCCTCATTTCTTTGAACAATTCAAGGATGGCCGCTTCATAAGAAACCATCGCACCTGGCCGGGAACCTTATAACTTTTTTCTGAATCTCAGGTTCCCTGCCGATTTCGTCTTCAAAGCATGCTTCATCCTGCGATTCTATAAGTAAAATGACGGTGCTCGGAATAAGGACCAGCGAATCCAAACTAATTTGATTCATTCAAAGGGGATCTATGAGCATCCAATGTCAGACCGAAACTCCCGGCGCATTTCGCCAAACCATCACCATCAATGCCCATACCTTACATGCCGATCTAGGCCTGGCTGCCGGTGGCCAGGATTCAGCTCCAGGAGCGCACGACCTTTTTGACGCGTCGCTCGCAGCCTGCAAAGCTCTGACGGCCGCACGCTATGCCAAAACCAAAGGCTTTGCCCTGGATCGAGTCGAAGCTTTTGTCGAACGGGACGACTCCAAAGAGGCCGAAGGAAGCTACGTATTGCGTGTCAAGTTGGGCTTCTTTGGAGCACTTTCCGAGCAAGAAAAACAACGAATCTATTCGGTGGTTTCGCATTGCCCGATTCACAAGCTTATGACCAGTTCCACGGTGGAAATCGAAACGGCGGCACTCTAAAGGACCCGTAAGAATCTCCAAAAATTCCCAGACAGAAGCGTCAGAATTAAAAAGAGGCCACCCCTAAGGATGGCCTCTTTTTAATTGCAGCAAAACGAATTTGCTTCATCAATTTAAACGTTCATTCAGCTGGCAGGCTTTTCCCTGAAAATCCCAAAGCTGCTGGTGAATCCGTGAATATAGGTGTTGGTTCCGACAGGACCAATTTCGCCATTACAAAAAAAGCCTCCCATCGCGACATCACCAAAATGTTCCATAAAAAGACTGCTATCATGATTCGCCAGGCCGTACATCGCTTCCCCTCGCCCCAGACAAGAAAACAAAAGGGCCCCGGCGACATCCTGTCCGACGCTATCGTCGTGATGACGTTGGAGGATGCTTTTGAGGTCCTGGGCCGCCGCCTCGGAATCGCGTAGATGAAAGCGTAAAGCCTGACCTTGTCGCAAATCCGCCCCTACCGCCAAGGAACGCTTCGCAATGTCTGTCCCCAGAACATTGCGGATCAAATAATCGCCGTGCTGCGGTGGCCATGGAATCATGGGATCCGTGATCAGTCCTACAAAAAGGGCCCGATTCATCAGAAGACGGTCTTCGGCAGACGCCGTCTCGTAAATTTCAGTGAGGACTTTGAGGGCGGGCTTTCCATCCAACTCGATCAACATGTTGCCTTCGCATTCGGTGATGGTATAAACGCCACCTACACCCCGACAGCCCTGGGCAACCAGCGTATCCAATCTAAAATCTCCGCTGAGGCTCATGACCACGGCCCCGTCACTGACGCGCTGTCCATCAAGGAACATGGTGCGTTCCCCAATATTACGAAGGCCCGAAGCGATCCCGCCAATCTTGTGGGCGTGCGGAAAGGCATAGTCAAGTCCCGCGAGCAGATCATCGCTCTTGCCCATAAACGGACTCAGAAGAAGGACAAAATGAGGATTTTCCGAAGCCTTCACCTGCAGCAAGCTTTCCCAGGCCGTGGGAGAACTGTCGGCATCGGGCAAATCGGCATCACTGATATTGAGGGTTTGAATTTTGACGCCCGGAAGGATTGCGGCCGTCAAGCTAAGACCGGGATTGTCTTCCACTTCCTTACCCGCGCCGATCACTCCACCCCCGGAACAACCGATGAGATGCTTTGCTTTAATTTCCCGGTTGAGATGTTCAAGGATGAAATCGTAGGCGTCACTATGATGCGGTGAAACGAAAACGAAAAGGGCATCGGGAGTCTTGCCCTGCAGGCCCTTTTGAAGCTTTTTGATGGCTTCATCCAGAGCATCATTGCTTTCAATCTCTTTACTTATTGCTGAAGCCCAAATCATGGCAAATCCTTTTATATAGCGCGATGGCCCTAAGGTTTCTTGCATAAACCAAGTTTCCAGAGGACGTTTAAGAAGCGCATTTTGTTTTATCTTAAGGGTGAATCAAAATCTCAATATTATAGCGTGAATGGGATACTTATTCTTTGGAATTGATCATCCATGCCGAAAATCCAGAAAGATATTGCTTAAAATTGTCTAGATGAGCCCGGGGGAAATTGTAACGCTCCGGCGCATCTTCTAAGACCCGATAGAAACAATCCAGCCAGACCTGTCGCTCCTTGGCGCCGATCGTAAATGGAAGATGTCGCGCCCGCATCCGGGGCGGACCAAAACTCTGTTGATAAAGTGGCGGGCCGCCGCTGGCCGATACGAGAAACATGGCCAATTTTTCAGAGGCTTGGGGCATGTCTCCGCCGAATAAATTTTTAATTGAAGACTGTTCTAACTCGGAATAAAAATCGCGGCAGAGAGCAAAAATATTTTCCTTGCCCATGGCGGCATAAATTTCCGAGCTGGGAAGCGGTCCTTGGGGCGGGCCCGATGGTGGAACATAAATTGAATTGGGATCACGCATGAAAGACTCTAAATTAGAAAAGGCCCGGTCTCACGACCAGGCCTTTTCATTTTCTTAGCCCCATCACTTAGATGGGAACATCGGATTAGAAGCGCGAACGTCCGCCACCAAATCCGCCACCACCGCCGCCGCCGCTGCGGTTCTCACGGGGTTCCATGGGACGTGCTTCGTTCACGGTGAGAGGACGGCCGCCATGGTCTTTACCATGTAAACGGTTGATGGCCTCTTTGGCCTCATCGTCCGAGGACATTTCAACGAATCCAAAGCCTTTGCTACGGCCTGATGCGCGGTCCATGATCACCTGTGCTGAGGTCACATTCCCAACCTGCGAAAAAAGACCCTGTAGGTCCTGATCCGAAAAGGAGTAGGGGAGATTACCGACGTACAATTTCTTAGCCATTCTGAGATTCCCTTCGACTGCTACGCCGTAACCGCAAGAGCCCAATGCCCTTATTGGCAGACGCCTGATTTATGAGTAAGCAAGATATCATAAAAACAGCAAGGAGGGGAAGAATTTTCTACCTTATTTTCAGTTATTCTGCGGGCGAAAAGCCTTTGAAAATAGGCTATAGTCGTCTTTTCACTTAGGAATCGACTTTGATATTAACTTTGGACTTAGGGCCCCAGGAGGAAATGCGCATTCGCCAAAGCCCTTATTTGCAGGCTCGATGGCATAGCTGGGAGGCCTGGGACAGCCCTTTGGCAGAAGAGTGGTTTTCACTCTGCGATAATATCCTTTTAGAACGTCTCGGAATCGCGGATCTGCGGGAGCGCCATTTGACCCAACTTTCCAGCGGCGAGTTCCGAAAGGCTCGCATTGCCATGGCTTTGGCGAAAAAGCCTGGACATTTGATCCTTAAAGATCCTTACAGTGGTCTGGATCTCAAATCGCGAAACTCGCTTGAAAGCCTGATCGCCAGCCTAGACGCCGTCAGTGTCGAAATTCCTGAGGAAATTTTAAAATCGTCCAGCCCTTCCTTAAACATGCCAGCCGGACCTTGGCTAGATCCCTCTGCTGCAGAATCGACCGCCGTGTTCAAAAATTGCTCAATTTCCTATGACGATCTTCAAATTTTCAAAAACTTAAATTGGGACTTGAAGCGCGGTGAGCGCTGGCGTTTGTCGGGACCCAATGGATCAGGAAAAAGCACCCTGATTGCTATGCTTCAGGGCGACCACCCTCAGGCCTATTCCAACAACTTCAGCATTTTTGGCCGAGCCCGCGGAACAGGAGAAAGTATCTGGGAAATAAAGGCCCGAATTGGATCCATGGGCCCGGAATTACACGCTCACTTCCCTGGGGATCTCAGCCTGCGGGACAGCTTGCTTTCGGGATTTTTTGATTCCTTGGGACTTTTTCGCGAGCCAAGTTTGCTGCAACGGGAGGCAGCGGAAACATGGATGAAAGTCTTTGGCTTTTTGGATAAAAGGGACGAACGCTTCGCAAAACTGAACTTAGGCGAACAGCGCCTGGCCCTCCTTGCGCGGGCACTCATCAAACGCCCTGCCCTACTTCTCCTGGACGAGCCTTGCCAGGGACTCCATGGGCCAGCGCGCGAGATACTTTTGGATGCGATCGGACAAATTTGTGTACGAAAGGAAGGGACGCTTGTCTACGTAAGCCATCGTGACGATGAAGTCCCTCTCGGAATCACTCACACCTTTAGCCTCACTTCGATATAATGGGACGGACCTTAACTAAGGAATCAATTTGAAACCTGCCGCTCGAGTAAATCTATATTACGCCTTGGCCGCCTTGCTGCCTTTTGTCATTTTTTACTTCCCAAATTCAGAAGCCCGATTTTTCTTTAGTCCCGGCAGTCTAAGTGGCTTCTCCAAGGCTCCCTGGATCGCATTGATTATCCTTGGGTTTTTAGGCTGGCGTCTAAACCAAACCCGAATTTTCTTCGCTGCGATAACCCTTTTGGGCGTTTTCTACGTCCTCAATCTCCCTGTCGGGAGCTCTACCGGAACCCTCGGAGACGATATCGCCAAAGGCGCGAGCCTCGCCCTGCCCATCAGCCTCTGCCTCATCTTCTCCTATCGTGAAGCTCCCATGTGGAGTCAACGCAGTCTTCTCCGCCTCTTTTTAATTATATGTCCAGTTCTGATTGTGTTCGGCCTAACCACAGTCTCCCATCCAGAATTCTTAATGCTAATGCAGCAAACGGCACCGGGTCTGGACAACGTGCCCTTCAATGTGCCGCAGCTTGCTTTTATTCCTCTGATCGTTTTCACACTCATGGCTGCACTGATCAAAGATCAAAAAATAAAACCCTTTATGCAAGCCCTCAGCTTTGCACTTTGGCCTGTATTTTTGGCTTTGGAAAGCTCTCTGACTCGACGGGCCAACTATTATCACCATTCCTTTATCGTCGTGCTGGCTTTCCTCTGTAGTTCTGGAATTCTCCTCTGGGCAATTTTTTCCATGTATTGGCAGCGCGTCTATCTGGACGAACTCACCTCTATCCCCAATCGCCGAGCCTTGGATGAAAAGCTGATCGCCTTGGGCACGGGCTATGCGCTTGTCATGGTGGATATCGATCATTTCAAAAAATTTAACGATAGCTATGGCCATGACGAGGGAGACAACGTGCTTCGCCTCGTGGCCCGCCATCTCTCGGATGCTTCCGGAGGCCGGGCATTTCGCTATGGAGGCGAAGAGTTCTGTATTATTTTCGAAGGATGGAGCAGCGAGGTCGCGGCCGGACATGCTGATGGGATCCGCGAAGCTTTGGCCAACCGTCAATTCACCATCCGACTCCCCAAAAAAATCAGAAAGAAAACGGATGCTCATGATCGTGGAACCCTGACGGCCAAAAGTATTCGTGCGAAGGTCACCATCAGTATGGGGGTCGCGGTCCCCGACAAACGTCACGTGTCTCCCCAAGATGTCATCAAACTCGCCGACGAAGGTCTCTACGAGGCCAAAGAAAAAGGCCGCAACTGTGTGATCCGTAAAAATTAAGGGGTTCTGATGAAAAAAATTCTCTTACTGCTACTTTTACTTGCGCCGCCTCTTTTCAGCACCAGTGATGACGACCTTAAAAAATCGGTCGTAAAAATATTTGTAGTGATGAAGCCAGCCGACTACTATCAGCCCTGGCAGATGGGCTACCAACAGTCGGCCACCGGTTCGGGACTGATCATGGATGGCAATGTGATTCTGACGAATGCGCATGTCGTCAGTGATCAGGTGCACATCCAAGTCTTGAAAGCGGGAGACACCAAAAAATATACAGCTAAAGTAAAATTTGTCGGGCACGACACCGAACTGGCCATGCTCACTGTCGAGGATCCGGACTTTTTCAAAGATACCATTCCCGTCGTTTTCGGAGATCTACCCAAGCAACGCGATAAAGTGGCCGCTTACGGCTTTCCCGCCGGAGGCGACGAACTCAGCATCACCGAAGGCGTCGTTTCCCGCATTGAAATGCAGGTTTATGTTCATTCCGCCCGACAATTGCTCACCGTCCAAACCGACGCCGCCATCAATCCTGGTAATTCCGGCGGACCCGTCTTCAAAGACGGCAAATTTATCGGAATTTCGTTTCAATCGTTCAATGGTGGGCAGGTTCAAAATACGGGCTATATCATCCCGATCCCGGTGATCCGACGTTTCCTAAAAGACATTGCCGATGGTCATTACGATGGCGTTCCTTCCATCGGTATTTTTACCCAACAAATGGAGAGCGCCGCACTCAAAGACTATTATGGTCTTTCAAAAAGTGCTGAAGGCGTCGTCGTCACAAAAGTGGTCTATGGTTCACCAGCCGACGGAGTCCTCAAAGAAGGGGACGTCTTGACAGCCTTTGCGGGAGTAAAGATAGCGGAAAACGGTACGATTCCATTTCGCAATGGAGAACGCCTTTACTTTACTTATCTCGTAAACCAATACCAAATGGGGGAGAAAGCCACGGTAGATATTGTTCGGGATGGAAAGCCGATGAAGTTGGAATTAACTTTTAAGGATTTTAAATTTCTCGTCCCTGGCCCCGAATACGATAAACGGCCTTCTTATTTTGTTTATGCAGGTTTTGTATTTTCGCCACTTTCGTATAACTACCTTAGGGTTTGGGGTTGGAATGATGCTCCCGATCAGTTCAAAGATCTTTATGAATCTGGTCTCCCGTCCGCAGATCGCAAAAGCGTCGTCTTTATCAATCAGGTGCTTCCCGATGAAATCAATTTGGGGTATCACAATATAAGCCAAGCCATCGTCACGAAAATTAACGGTCTGAACATCAGCGAAATGAAAGATGTCATTGATGCCTTCAAAAAACCCTTAGGAAACTTCGATGTCATCGAAACGGATGATTTCGCGGCCGACGCAGATCGTGCGTCATCAAAAATTGTAATTCGGGCCGACAAAGCCGATGCAGCCAATGCAGATATCCTGAAAACCTTCGATATCCCCTCCGATCGTTCGGACGACCTACGGTAGCATTCTGAGTTCCGGATCCCCAACCCAAATAAAAAAGCCACCCTTATGGGTGGCTTTTTTATTTGAAGTGTTTCTTTTTCGGAATTACTTTTTGACGATCTCGAGAAGTTCGACGTCAAATTGGAGCACCGCATTGGGACCAATCAAGCCGCCCGCGCTCCTGGAGCCGTAGGCAATCGCTCCAGGAAGTACAATGTGCCACTTGGATCCGACCGGCATCAGCTGCAACGCTTCTGTCCAGCCAGGAATAACGCCATTGACCTTGAATTCAGCGGGCTGGCCACGCTTGTAGGAACTATCAAATTCCGTACCGTCAATTAGCTTGCCGCTATAGTTCACCTTGACCGTATCCGTTGATTTAGGCTTCTTTCCGGTTCCAGCGGTTATCACTTCGTATTGCAAGCCACTTTGGGTAACCTGGACTTTAGGATTCAACTTGTTCTGATCCAAAAAGGCTTGTCCGTCTTTCAAGTTTTTTGCCGATTGAGCCGCTCCCACCGATTGCTGGAAGGCTTGCATTGCGGCATTCATGTCTTCGTCGCTCAACTTCATGGTTTTACCGTTGACCTTGTCATTCAAACCCGAGATTACCTGATTCAGGCTGATGTCATCTTTTACCGTGCTGAGATTGGTGCCAATCTGCTGTCCCACGGCGTATCCGGTTTTATCCATGGTATCGGCGTCCATAGCAGGCGCTGAGGCGTTGGGCTGCATCGCTTGCTGTAGTTGCATCATCGCCTTGCTCATGTCGTCATCACTGAGACGGGCAGTTTTGCCACCGATTTTGTCTTTGAGGCCTTCAATCACGCTCGACATTTGAACTTTGGTTGCGATCGTGGAAAGCTTGCTGCCGATTTGAGCTCCGATGGCATAGGAGGCCTTTTCAGCATCCGTTTTAGGGGCCATCGTGCACGCATTGACAAACAGGAGACAAGCCGCAGCGACCATTGCAAGTTTGGCTTTCATGCAGACTCCGAGTAGAAGATTAAGAGGCAAAACGTTATCAGCATTGGCGCCTAGGCGCAAGCCTGTTATTTTTGCCTTGGGAACACGCTAATTCGTAACTTCGCCGCACCATAAGGAACCAGCCGCAAGGATACGGGCTCCCCCTCATAGCTTGGGGTAAATGGCGGATCTCCTGCAGAATCGCGTTCCAAGATCCAATTACTCACCAAACGTCCCTTTAGGTGGAGCACGAGAGGGGTGAAATTATGGTCAAAAACATTTCCGGAGACAGATTGGACTTCGACCTGAGATTCCGGAATTTCGCGTCCTGCTTGAATCAGAGGGGCATAATTCCACGCAGCGTCCGGATAAAGAGAACGGTCCGACCAAAGATCGCTACCCAAGGGATATACCTTCGCAGGAATATCGAGAGCCATAAGAAGAGGACCTCGCCGGATCACGAGATCCGCACCCCGAGACTCGGTCATCGCATGCATAGGCAAACTCAGGGCAATATCGTCCCCCTCCACCCAACTCCGTTGAATCGTCAAATAGCTTCCAGCCCGAGCCTCATAGCGTTTTCCCGCAATATCAGCATGGGCAAATCGGGCCCAGGCCGGAATACGGAGTCGAAGTGGAAACTTCATGGCCTGAGGCAGATGCATCTTAATATGGACGTCTCCTTTAAATGGATAGTCCGACAGCACCTCAATCTGAACTTTAAGACCACTGTTAAGCACGACGCTCACTTCGCAGGGTGCATAGCTGAGTGCTACCAAGCCCCCATCCCCGCTGGACATCCAAAGATGACTTACGAATTTAGGCCAACCTTGATGATAATTCGCAGTACAGCAGCCCCATTCCGGCTCCAAACCAAAAATATTGGCACGGGGACCGTTGTCAGTCCAATTCCGCTGGGAGACACTCACCATTATCTGATTTGCCTGCTGATCATATTGGTGAACCCACATCGTCTCGTCAAAAGCCGCAGGTAAGGCATTAAATGCAATCCGCTCCAGGGCATCCCCTACTCTGGCCTGACCCGTGGCCCAGAGAAGCGTCTCCATCGAATACATCTCTTCCACCACCGTACAAAGCTCCGTACCCTGACTGGGCGAAAGACCCGCAAGCTGTTCATCCGCGGCGAATACTCCATTGGGCTGACCATGCCATTGGTTTAAAACGTCCATGCCTCGGGTAGCGTCTGCCTTACCGTCTAAAATCCAGTCCAAAGCACCCGCCTTCATCCCCATGGCATTATTGACGCCATGATTGGCGAGAAAAATGTGTTCCCGATCCGCTTTGCTTTTGAACTTAAAATTTTTAAAATCGCTTGCCCAATCATATCCTTGTGACCTAGCCTCCTTTGCCAAATCAATCAAACCCGGATCACCCGTTCGTTGGTAAAGCCAAAGCAGATCAAGGACCATCTCCGTCCAGCGATAGTATTGCCAGCGATCGGAGGCACCCACGAGGTCTTCATCTCCCTGTTCTTGTTCGTCATAACTACGGGTATTTTTCCAGGCGTCCAGCGGACGTTGTCCCAGATAATTTTTCAGATACTCCGCATAGTGAACCAACGCAGGCTGGACACGTTCATCCCCCGAGGCTTCCCCATATTGGTCAAGAGCTTTAAGAAAGACCATATCCGGCCACCAGTC
>Ga0206814_10118_pt1 | contig 22332 bp, 17 predicted proteins | sample Alteio_BWOrgCont_90_FD_152850 | JGI IMG/M metagenome (GOLD analysis project Ga0206814, IMG submission 152850) | Enriched cells from forest soil in Barre Woods Harvard Forest LTER site, Petersham, Massachusetts, United States -... | ecosystem: Environmental > Terrestrial > Soil > Temperate forest >...
TTTCCAAGCCTTCCCCAAAACGCTCTGGAAATCCACCCCCCAGCAAAAGACCCTGAATTCCTTGGGGTAATTTGGAGTCCTCCAGAGGACTGAAGGGGATCAACTCAGCCCCGGCTGCCTCAAGGAGGCCCAAATTTTCACGGTAGTAAAAATGAAATGCAGCATCCTTGGCGTAAGCGACCCGAACACGATTTTTGGAGACTTTAGGGGTGGATAAGGACGCCACGGGGAGTGGTTTGGCCCGTTTGGCGACTTTAAGGAGTCCTGGAAAATCGAGGCTTCGGGAGGCGAGGGCTAGGGCGGCTTCAAAGCGATGGGCGCCAGCGTCCTGCTCGGATGGGGGACTCAGGCCCAAGGGACGTTCTGAAATCTCCAGTTCCTTCAGTCGCGGCAAATATCCAAAACAAGGAACTCCACAAAGACCTTTAATGGCGGATGCCAAAAAATCGTAGAGCTTTTGATTCGCACAGTCGTTGATGATCGCGCCAACGATAGAAACCCCTGCATCCGCCTTCATTAAGCCTAAGAGCTGCGTGGCCAAGGTCTGCCCCGTCTTTCGAGCACTGAGGCAAATCACGACAGGGGTTTTCAAAACCTTAGAAATTCCCGCGCTCGAATATTTTCCGAACGCTTCCCCGCGTTTTCCATCGTAGAGTCCCATGACTCCTTCAATCACCGCAAAATCGGCTCCTCGGGCCCCCAGGGAAAAACTATGAAGAACGCCCTTGCTTCCCCCGCTCATCCATTCGTCCAGATTATAAGAATCCCGGCCGGATACTTTTTCAAGATACTGAGAATCAATAAAATCAGGACCGCACTTAAAGGGCGCGACCTGAAATCCCTGCTTGCGGGCGTAGGCGATCATCAGCATCGACATCGTTGTCTTGCCGGAGGAGGAACTCGCTGCAGAAAAAAGAATCCGGTTCATATCAATGCACCAGGACGATTGACAATCCAAACGCGATCACAATTTCACAAATCATTTGCGACCAGCCGATCAAATCACCACTAATTCCACCCAGACGACGCATGGGTAATTTTAAGATGCTCCAGCCCAGGATAAGACCGGCCAAGCACACGGCGAGCGCTTCAGCCGCCTCTTCGGCCGTCGTAAATCCAAAATAGAGGCTGGGGACTGCCAAGCAAAAAAAACTAATCACAGACCATGCGACGGCACGATTAAAGTCTGCATACCGACTTTCACAAATAAAAAGCGAACTGAGACTGCCCGAATTCCCCGCATAAGGCCGGATCTGACAAGCCAAGGATGCATGCAAACGGGAAAAAATTAGAGGCAGGGGCAAAAACCAGCAATTTTCCATAGGCAAGCTGCTGAGCCAGACAAATTTTGCCAGGATGGCCATGCCCATCGCCGCGGCACCAAAAGCGCCCACCCGGCTGTCATGCAAGACCGCAAGAAAATCACGGCCAATTCGTCGCGAGGCCAGCGCATCCGCCGTATCCGCCAAACCGTCGAGATGGAGACTGTCACTCGACCAAATCCAGAATAACAAGATCATGAATGCCCATAGGGGAGCATGAAGGCTATTTTTATCCAGAAGCGTGAGCCAGCGCAAAATCATCAGATCGAGCCCGGCAAAAAAACCCACTAAGGGATAATAGCCCGTGGAACGTCCAAAATCACCTGGATTAAAAATCTCCTGATCTCGAACCGGATATCGCGTCAGAAAACGCAGTGCAATGCGGAGATGCTTCATACTTTGTCGGAAACTCCGGCACTCTCAAAGGTAGCCATTTCATCCAAGACCCGACAAGCTCCATCCACCAGATGAAAACAAAGCGCGGCACCCGTTCCCTCGCCTAAACGTAAGTCCAGCTTCAGGTAGGGCCGCAGGCCCAAACGCTCGAGTATATGCCCGTGCCCAATTTCTACGCTTTGATGGGCGGCAATCATATAATTTTTGGAATCGGGATCATGAATGGCGGCCAGAAGCGCCGCGGCGCCTGAAATAAAGCCATCTAAGACAACGGGAATGCGCCGGCGTGATGCCTCGAGAATGGCTCCTGCTAAAACCCCAATTTCAAATCCTCCGACTTTGGCAAGTAAATCGAGTGCGTCCTTCGGATTGGGGCGATTGACGGCCACGGCCTTTTCTATCATCGCCACCTTGTGCTCCCAGCCTTTCGCGTCGACACCCGTACCGCGGCCGGTCATGTCCCGGGCGCCTAAGGCAAGGGCGGCCGTGGCAATGGCACTGGAGGCACTGGTATTACCGATCCCCATGTCCCCGGTGGCTAGTAAGTCGAGACCTTGCGCGGCCAATTTTTCGACGACCAGGCTGCCGACTTCAAAACAACGCTTCGCCTGTGTAGGACTCATGGCAGGTCCAATTGTCATATCGGCGGTGCCACGGCCAATTTTATATTCATGATAAAGATCTACCTGGGGACTAAAATCCTCGCAATTGACACCGGCATCCACGACTTTCACTTTGGCACCCGCATGGCGCGCCAGGACATTGATCGCTGCCCCTCCCTGCAGAAAATTCAAGACCATTTGAGGCGTCACTTCTGCGGGAAAAGCACTGACATGTTGCTTGGAAATTCCATGATCTCCCGCAGCCACGAGGACAATCTTCCGGGGAAATTTAGGCGAACTTTGCCCCGTCATCCCCGCAAGGGACACTGCCAACTCCTCCAGTCGCCCTAAGGAGCCTTGAGGTTTAGTCTTTCGATCCATTTTGGATTGGGCTTCAAGGGCCGCCACCGTGTCAATCTTGGGTATCTCGCTTGGCATAATTCTCCTGAAAAGTTAAAATTCCACGCCGAGGCGGGCGGCCTGTCCGCGTTCGATCGGATGTTTGATTTTCTTAAATTCGGTCACGTAGTCGGCAGCATCGATCAATTCCTGAGTTGCGCCCCGGCCGGTGCAGACGAGCTCCACGCTCGATGGCTTTGCCTTCAGAAACTCCTGCATTTCTTCCCAGAGCACAAATTTGTCTCGTAGCGCATTATTGATTTCGTCCAGAACCACCAGATCCCAAAGATCTAAATCCATCTCCGTCTGAATCTTTTTTAGTGCGGCCAATATTTTCTCTCGTATCAATGCACGATCCGCGTTTTTATCAAAAAAAGGATGTCGAAAATCACCGCGACGAAATTCAATCCCACTCGGAAGCAATTGCTCTCCCGACGGCTCGCTCTCCAGTTTGAAAAACTGTTGCACGAGAACCCTTAGGCCACGGCCTTTGGCCCGCATTGCCTGTCCCAAGGCAGCGGTCGTCTTACCTTTTCCATCTCCGCTATAAACCTGAATCAGGCCCTGAGACAGTGCCACAGGAGCTCCCCGGATAGAATGGCGGCGATGGAGGCACGCCGATAAAGATTCATGGCCGCATTAAGAAGGCCCAAATCCAAACTTTTCCCCGCTCTCCCTAAAAACGCTTTCTCAGTCTGGACTCCTTGATATGAAACGGGCCCACCCAGTTGTATCTCCAAGGCTCCCGCAAAGGCTCCTTCGGGCCAACCAGAATTGGGACTGGGCTGCTTGGGCCCGTCCGTCGCCGCGTCGCCGAGGGCTTTTAAGGGCCGTGAACACACAACGGCGATGAGGAGCGCGCTAAGTCGTGCTGGAAGATAGTTCAAAAGATCGTCCAGTCGCGCCGAAGCCCATCCAAGCTCACGATAGCGCTCGTTCTTGTAGCCGAGCATGCTGTCCAAGGTTGAAACCGCCTTATATCCAAGCGCCAGGGGCGCCCCGCCAAGGAAGGCAAAAAAAAGGGGCGCCACGAGACCGTCACAAAAACTCTCCGCAACACTTTCAATCGAGGCTCGGATGAGTCCCGCTTCATCCAATTCGTGCGTGTCCCGTCCCACAATGCGTCCCACCGCCAGGCGGGCCTTTTCAAGATCCTTCCCTTGTAGTGCCAGTAATACGGCGCGAGCGTGATCCAGCATATCTTTGCCCGCCAGGCAGAAAAAAATCAAAATCATGTTAAGGGACCAGGCCCAGGCTCCGGCGAGACCTAATGCAAGATAAGGAATCAGTATGCAGAACCCAGGCAGGCCCAAGGCCAAAAGCAGACCGCTCACTCGCGTCCTAGGAAGGCGTCGTTCAATCGCGGCAATGGCCTTTCCCATGAGTCGCACAGGATGAAACTTAAACGACGGATCTCCCACAAAATAATCGACAGCAAAAGCGGCCGCGACCGGACTCAGGATCACCGAGCGCCAACTTTTGGAAATCCCTGAATCAAATCGAGGTTCAAAAACTTTTCTACATGCCTGGTCCAACGATTGAGTTCCGCTTCTTTTTCGTCGGCAATATTCCGCCCCTGGGGAAGATAGCGTCGGCCTCGATCTTTTGCGACGCGCTTCAAAAAGGCGTTTCGAAACGCATCATTATCCAAAACAGCATGAAGGTAAGTCCCCCACACTTTGAAACTTGGATCCGAGCTCATGAGAGGTCTCTCAGGAAGCGCCTTGAGCAGGGTCTCATGAGCGGCAGTTCCGAGATGCGTCCGCCCGTGATGCATTTCATATCCCTTCAGTTCAAACTGCCCGAAGGGAGTCTTTGCGCGTACTTCTGTCTGCTCAGATATTTTCACGGGATGCATGGTGGTCCAGGCATCGAGGATCCCAATCCCTTTGACTCTCCATCCTTTACGTCCGTCGATTCCGTCCTCGTCAAATATTTCTTTCCCAAACATCTGCAGACCCCCGCAGATGCCCAGAAACCAAACCCCCCGTTCGGCCAGTTTACGAAGACGTTTGGATTCGCCACTTCGATTGAAGGCTTCCATATCCGCGAGTGTAAACTTACTTCCAGCGATAACTACTAAGTCAGGTTCCGAGGCTCCTTTTCCACCCGGCGTCCTCCAATTCAAATCCAAAGCTGGATCAGAGAGAAGGGGCTGCAAATCATTAAAATTGGCGATGCTGGAAGGTTGAATGATCTCAACCCGTAAAGCTGTCTTAGATCCCTTACGGCGTCCTGGCTTAGGTAATCCCAGGGAATCCTCCTCTTCCAAACGCAAATCCGGCAAAAACGGAAGCACCCCCAGGGTCTGAATTCCGCGTTCTTTTTTAAGCCAGCGGATTCCAGATTCGAGGAGCGACGCATCACCCCGAAATTTGTTAAAAACAACCCCCCGGCAGCGCTTGCGAAGCCAGAGCGGAATCAGATCCAGGGTACCCGCGACGGATGCGAAGGCGCCCCCCCGTTCGATGTCGCAAATTAAAATCCAGGGTGCCTTGCTAAAACGGGCACACTCAAGATTAGCTAAGTCACGATGGGCTAGGTTAATTTCCGCAGGCGAGCCAGCGCCTTCGATGACCAAGGCTTCGAACATTTCGGTGAGAGCCCGGTAGGCTGAGGCCGCCGTTTTCGCCGCCTTAGGCCAAAACTTAAAATACTCCTTCGTGCTCATCAAGCCCCTCGGCTTGCCCATCAGGACCACCTGGCTACCTTGGCCTCGCATCGGTTTGAGAAGAACCGGATTCATTTCACGATACGGCAGGCAACGTGCCGCTTCCGCCTGCAGAAGCTGGGCTCGCCCTATTTCCCCACCGTCGAGGGTTGGCCCAGAATTTAAGGCCATATTTTGGGCTTTAAAGGGTGCAACGCGCAGGCCCCGATTGTTCAGGATGCGACAGAGCGCTGTCGCCAGGAGCGACTTCCCGGCATGGGAGGAAGTCCCCAAGACCATAATTTGATATTTAAAGCGTTTCATAGATGCTCGTGAGTGCGTGGGCGAGGCGCGCATTGTCCTTAGGACTTCGGGGATTCAGGCGGATATAACCGGTTCCCCAGCCTCCGTAGGAGGCGCAGGATCGAACCAAGATCCCTTTGGAAAGAAGTCGGGCGCTAAGCTTTCGACTGTCATCCAATTTACCCAAAAGACGGCAAAGAAAAAAGCCCGTGTCCGACTCGCGGACCAGAAGTGAATGGGGCGGAATCTTATGAAGACGTTTGAGGAGATCCAATTTCCAGGCTTGAAGGATCGTGGAGCGTTTCTCAAACAGACGCCGTTCCTGATCAAAAATCCAGCGTCCCATCGCCTGGGCCATGGATCCGACGCTCCATGGATCCTGCAGGGCCCCCAGCTTAGCAATTTCCAGGGGATGCCCGGCGACGAAACCAAGGCGCAATCCTGGTAAGCCCAGTCCTTTACTCAAGGAACGAACGACTAACGCACCCGGTTTCTCAACGCAACGCCGAAAGAATCGATCTCCCTTGGAATTCAAACTTTGAGCGTGGAGCGCTTCATCCAGGATCAAAAGGATGCCCTTGGAGCGACAGAATTCCAGACGTTCCTGAAACTCTTCGTCAGTCATTTCCAAACCAGCAGGATTGCTTGGATTGGCAGTCCAGAATGCCTGAGCTCGTTCCATGGCTGCAGATAGTCGGGGCCAGTCGGGACTCCACGGCTCATCCGCTCCAATTTCCCGGTATTTGGCACCAAAACGACTCAGGAGGACCGCATATTCCCCAAAGCAGGGTGTTTCAACAATCACGCGCTGTTTGCGCAGCGATTGGGCAATCCAACTCAAGGCTTCACTAGAACCGTTGCTGAGCATGACCGTCCCCGGCGACAGATGCATGGCCTTTTCAATATAGCTTGCAAGTCCTATGGCATAGGGCTGGGGATATTCCTGAAACGCCGCCAACGCTTTCCCAAATTGTGCTTTCCAGCTCTCTGGTGCGGGCACGCTGACGACTGAGTTTGAGAAATCCAAAAGGCCCAGTTTGGCTCCATTGGGATGATAAATATTGGCCCCGTGACGCTGCATCATCGGATTTGCACCGCAATCCCAGCGTCCACACGCCAGACTTCTTGCGCTGCCGCAGCGATCACTTGATTGACGCGACCATTCAAATCCACAAAATGCCGGGCCGAAGCGCTGGCGCTGATCCCTCCCTGTCCCACCTCATCCAAAACCAAAATTGCCAATTTCCGCTTGGCCCCTTCTGCAAACGCCTTCGCCTCAGCAAGGACGAGTTCGGGTTTATCGTCGTTACGAAGTGCCACCCAAAGTCCCAAGCCATCAAGAAGGATGGCGGGGTGAGCTGCATGGGTCGCTAAATGGGGTCCAATTTCGATGGTCTCCCAAGAGGCAGGCCTCCGATTTCTATGTTCCAAAAGCCGCGCTTGCATTTGAGAGTCCTTGCGAATCAATTTTGTATCAAGGGTCGCCAAGTAAACGGGCTTAACCCGAAGCTTTTTTAGTTCGTGAGCAAATCGCGCTTCTGCCAACCGGGATTTGCCAGAGCGGATTCCACCGAGATAGACAATGAGCTTACCCTTCATGCTTTTACTTCCAGGTGGGCGGTGTCGTTATAAAACTCCAGCCAGCGCACTCCCCCCTGGCTTTGAATCAGGCTCATCGAAGAATTCCCAGGCCGCCCCAGTAGAAAATACTTCTTGGGTGCAATTCCCGTGGCCAGACATGCCGCGATACGCATCGGGCCCCCATGAGTCACCACGGCAACCGTCTTCCCCCGATAGTCGCGTTCAATTTGACGCAAGGCTCGCTCGATTCGAGCTGCAAAGACGATCATATTTTCACCGCCTTTGGGATCAAAGACGAGGAAGGGGTCTTGGCGGGTATGAGGACCCAGCTTATATTTTTCCAGAACTTGCTCGATGCTTCGCCCTTCCCAATCCCCGAAACAGCGCTCCCGCCACAATTTCATTTTCACGACCGGCGTTTTTGAACGAGCTGCCAAGGGCAGCGCCGTTTGAAGCGCTCGCTTAAGGTCCGAGACGAGGATGGCATCTAAATTCACGTCCATGGAACGGATTCGCTTCGCCAGAATCAGGGCCTGACGACGCCCCAAGCTGTTGAGCCCTGTTCCTTTCCAGCCCTGAATCAGGCGCTTGACGTTCCAGTCCGTTTCACCATGGCGAATTAAAAGGATCCGTGTCGGAGGAATCTTTTCCCAATAGGTATGAGCCTGAAAAGAGGGTGCTTTGATGGCGGAGTACTTTTTCATTAAGGAATTCCAAATAAAAAAGGCCACCCCGTGATCGGAGCGGCCAAACAGTCCCAATAAGCCAAGGCTGCCTGCCGACCTTTCTCACGAAGGAGGACAAACTAAAATCTTCGGCAGGTTTCCTGGCTTACGGATCGTCCTGAAAGCAATGCCTTCCCCAATTTGGGTGGCCTGAAGATGCTTCCAGTCCCCGCTTACAGTGGCGTGAACCGCGCCCGCATGAACGGGCTTCCCTTTTAACGGCGCCCCAAAACTGGAGAACCGCACCGAAAACTGCTTTATGCTAGCACAGCAAACTGGGCCGGGCTACTTTCGTTTTTTCTTTATAAATCCGGTTTGATCGCAATCCCAGCATGGAAAGCGGCCTGGGCCACCACAGCCGTTGCAAACCCCCGATACTTCCTTTTTGTCTTCACCCGTCGTTCCGCATTGCTTGCAGGGAATGAATCCCTGTCCTTGGCATTTCTCACACTTTTCTTTCATAGTCTTTTAAAAGAATTGGCAGTCATGCCTTTCACAGCGACATCGGCTGAAAAGAGGCTTCCTGCCAGGGGTTGTTCTCGAAGGGCTTCGACACTGAGATTTTCCCGTGCGGTCGTGATAAAAAGGGTGCTCATATCAGGGCCGCCTAAGGAGCAGCAACTGCTAAGCTTGGCTCCCTCCGTTTTTACCTCTAATAAACGCTCTCCCGAAGCCGGGTTAAAGCGCGCGACTTTACCCGCACCCCAGATCGCCACCCAAAGCATCCCCTCGGCGTCAACACACATGCCGTCGGGCGCGCCTTCCAGAACCGGAACTTCCACTGCAACTCGGGGAGAATGGATGGCACCACTGGAATTATCGTAGTTGAATTCTAAGATCCGCTGACTGGGGGAGTCAATATAATACATGCGATCAGCTTGGCGATTCCAGCCTAAGCCGTTGGAAATACTTACACCTTTAATTTTTCGACTGACGCTCAGATCGCGTTCGAGGCAAAAAAGATTGGCAGCACCCGCTTGAGCCCCCTGGGCGATCGTCCCGGCCCAGAAACGTCCTCCCGGATCGCAGCGTCCTTCGTTAAAACGGGTCCCCGGGAGAGCATGCTCCATCGAGGCGATCATTTCTAGCTGCCGCAATCGCGTGTCGTAACGGGCGAAACCATTTTTCACGGCCAGAACCAATTCTCCGCCTTCTTCAGGGGCGACGGCTCCCACCAGAACCCCTAAATCAAAACTCTCGTTTTCACCTTTGGCCGGGTCAAATCGATGCAGTTGCCCCTTTAAGATATCCACCCACCATAAGCAGGCGAAGCGTTCATCCCAAAGCGCGCTTTCGCCCAATTCGGAGTCAATTTTATAAGCCAGTTTGGCCTGTAGAACTTGCATAGACTCACTATTCTAATCCGTGAATCTACAATTGCAAGTTCGTTGCCTTACTTGGCTCCGAGATATTCAAATGCCAGCATGCTCCTTGGCTCGCTATCCTCGCTAAATGCTTCCAAGGCGGCCTCAATGCTGGCAATACTGTCCGCCAGATCGCGAGCGCGGGTTGCCACGAGCAAGGCTTCCACGCGACTCGAGCTAAAGGGCTTGCCCTGAGCGGCTCCGTAGAAGGTAACGCCGTCACTCATCAGAAAAACGCGATCGCCTTTCTTGAGGGTTACCGTGCCCTGGAAGAAATCCTCCCGGCCATCAGCGGAGGGACGTTTTCCTTCCAACCATTCGGTGGTACCATCAAAACGCAGAAGCAGGGGGAAGGGCTTACCGCCGACATTGGCGTAATTCAAGATCCCGGTCGCCGCATCAAAAAGCATATATTGCATGCAAAAGAATGTATCAATCCCCTGCAAGCCGATACTGCGGTCCAAAGATCCTAAAACTTTGTCCGGCATCGCGGCCTGATAGCCTAGCCCAGCGGCGGAACGGGGTCTGAGAAGCCCTCCGGGCTTGCTCGCCAAGACTTTCATGAGGGTCAAGGCCGTTGCGGCTGCGGCGAGACCCCGTCCACCCGCGTCAAAGAGGAAAATCCCAAAGCTGCGGTCTTCGAGGCGCATCACATTGAACATTTCCCCCGAAATTCCTCCCGGGGCTTTATGCCACCATGCCGTTTCCAGTAAATCGGCTCCGGCCGTCTTTCCCGGAAGCATCGAGCGCTGCAATTCCGAGGCGTTATCATGGCTTTCCCTGAGAACCCGTTCGCTCTCTTCGATAGCGCTAAAACGGCGTTTCTGGCGCTGGTTCTTACGACGAATCGAAATGCTCCGCTTCACCCGAGCCAGGACTTCTGACTGGTGATAGGGCTTGGTGATGTAGTCATTGGCGCCCACATCAAATCCCTTGATGCGTTCCTTGACTTCGCTCAACGCGCTCAAGAAAAGAACCGGAGTGTCTTCGAAGAGGGGATCCTGGCGCAGTTCCTGACAGACGCTGAAGCCGTCCTGGCCGGGCATCATAATGTCGAGTAAAATCACATCCGGATCCTCGGAACGGGCAATCCGCAGCGCATCTTCCCCGTTTTCCGCCTCCAGGCTCTGGTAGCCTTCGCGGCCTAAAATTGTGGTGAGAAGTTTCCGGTTTACTGGGTTATCGTCGACGACCAAGATTTTGCTTTCCATGACTGACTCCTATGTGATGTGGTTTAAATCGTTGAAACTGGACTGTTGCAGGCCTTCTGCAATTCTTGCAAGGTGAACTGATATTCATCGTGAAGCGTCTTTACCCACGACTCGTACGTTTCGGATTTCCCTTCCTTAGCTAACGCCTCCAGGCAGGCACAACTGTCTCCCATTCTGCTTGCTCCCAGGGCCCGGCAACTGCCTTTGATGGCATGGGCCTGCTGATTGACGGTATGGGAATCCTTAGAGCGGGCCGCTTCATCCAAGGCCTTTAGACGTTCGGGCGTGTCCTCGGAAAAGAGCTTCACCAATTCCTGAAAAATACCATCTTCCCGATAGTGCTCTCCCATGCCGCGGCGTACATCGTCATCGCAGAACACTGGAATTGCGTCATGAGTTCCATGATCCAACTGGGCCGCAGGACGGGACTCCGGAATCCAGCGATCCAGAACCTTCTCTAAATTTTCCAATTTCACGGGTTTCGGGAGATAGTCATCCATTCCAGCCTCCAAACAGTGGCGTTCATCCCCATCCAAGGCATTTGCCGTCATCGCAACCACCGGCATACGAGGCAGGCCCAGAGCCGCTTCCCGTGAGCGAAGCTCGCGCGTCGCGGCAAGGCCGTCCAATATCGGCATCTGGCAATCCATCAATACCAACTTATAGTCACCTTTCAAGATGGCCTCCAGGGCCTCTTTCCCATTATTGACAATGTCTACGGCGACTCCCAATTTCTCCATTTGAGAACGGACCACACGTTGATTCACTGCATTGTCTTCGGCAGCCAAGACCCTCCAAGCGCCGGCAACGCTGTCGCGTCTGCGGACTTGAGGCACTTTGGGCTTGGGTTCTGCCAATACATAGGGAGAATCCGGTGACGCCATTCCCTGCAAGGCTTTCAGAAGCGCGGATTGTTTCACTGGCTTGTTCATACAGGCCTGAATCGAAGCTTCCGCAAGAATCTCCTTCGACGGTGAATGGCCGAGTGAACTCATCAAAATCATGCGTGGTTTGGGAATGCTGGTATCGGAGGCGAGTTCACGGGCCAGGCTCAAGCCATCCTGGTCGGGCATTTGCATGTCCAGAAGCAGGACATCAAAGGCCTCGCCGTCATGGGCGGCTTGGCGAAGAATCTCTTTGGCCGCCATCGCCGAATCCGCAGCGCCATGGGAGATCTTCCAGGCATTCAACTGGTGCGACACGATGAGGCAGTTGGTTGCGTTGTCGTCAACAATGAGAACTTTCATTTTGGAGATCACCGCTCCGGGCTGCACGATCGCAATTCTCTCTTCGGTTTGGCGATCCAGGCAGAGCTTGATCCAAAAGCGTGTGTAACTTGGCGATTCAACCGAACTTTCGACACCAATCTCGCCCCCCATCAGTTCCACGAGCTCCTTGGAGATAGCCAGTCCAAGGCCCGTGCCTCCAAAACGCCGGGTAATCGATCCGTCAGCCTGAACGAAAGGCTTAAAGAGGTGTTGAAGGGCGTCAGGAGCGATTCCGATGCCGGAGTCTTTTACGTCAATCCGCAGTGCTACGGTATTTCCAGCCCCTTCCTCGCTGCTGACCTTGACGATGACGTCGCCCTTGGCAGTAAATTTGATGGCATTTCCCATCAGATTCACCAGCACCTGTCCCAAACGGGCCGCATCGCCACGCAACAAGGTATGAAGTTCAGGAGCCAGATCCACAGCGAGTTCCAGACCCTTGGCCTGGGCCTTAACGGCAAACATGCTTGCGACCCCTTCTACCAATTCCCTCAGATCAAAGCCTTCGTGTTCCAGGGTCATTTTCCCCGCTTCAATCTTGGAGAAATCAAGGATCTGATTGATTAAAACCAGAAGGGCATCCGAAGCCTGTTTCACCGTTGTAGCGAAATCCTTCTGCTCTTCGTTCAGGGAGCTTTCCAGAAGAAGATCCGTCATTCCCACGATGGCGTTCATGGGCGTACGAATTTCATGGCTCATGTTGGCCAAAAATTGGCTCTTAAAACGGGCTGAATCAAGGGCGGCATCACGCGCTGCTTTCAGCTCGGATTCCACACCTTTATGGTTACTCACATCGCGGAAAATCCAGATATGAAGCTGAAAAATTCCATTTTCGGCCGCGGGCACATAATGCTGTTCAATCACCCGCCCATCGCGTGCCTGAATTTCAAGATCTGCCAGTACTTCCCGGGCGTCCATGGCGTGGCGAGCATTGGCCCAAAGTTCTTCCCCACGTTCAAAGTTCTCTTTGAAGAAGATCGTCAATTCCTCGCTGCTCCATCCTTGAGGGTTAAAATCCTTTGGCATTTTTCCGAACATTTCACAAAAAGCTCCGTTCACTCGAATTACCTTCTGTTCTTCGTCCAATACGACAATCGCCGACCTCATATTTTCAATTACGGCATTCATACGCGTAATCGCGGCCATCATAATATTCTTGTTCTGGATCCGTTCGGTGATGTCACGCACCGCGGCCACAAAGTCGGTTCCGTGTTCTGTGCTGACGGCAGTGGTGGTAACCTCCGAATCAAACTCCGAGGAATCTCCATGCAGGGCTCTGACTTTGACACGACGTCCCAAAAATCCATTGCCGCCCGCCCTGCATTCACGCAACATCCGCTTGTAATTTTGGCGGTGGGAATCTGCAATCACGGTCTCGGCCACGGGGCAGCCAATCAGTTCATCCCGGCGGCGTCCAAAAACCATCTCCGCCGCCCGGTTAGCGTCCAGAATCCGGTCATCCTGACCAAAAATCAGAATTCCGTCGACGGAGGATTCTAAAATGGCTTTGCGGGTATTTTCGCCCAAAAGAATCTGTTTACGGGCTTCTTCATGTTCCTGTTCCATCTTATGGCGGGCGCTTAGATCCCGAATCGCCAGGACCCGTACCCGCCGTCCATTGTATGGCATGTGTTTCGCAGCCACTTCCACCTGGAGAATACTTCCGTCTTTGCGCAAGCCGCTGCTTTCGTAAATTTCGGTTTTGTCGTCTCTAAATTTTGAGCGAATCTCTTCCCGTTGTTCGGGGACATAAAGGTCTAGAATATTTTTTCCTTGGAGTTCATCCAGATCGTAGCGAAAAAGATCGGCGAGATTCTGATTCACATCCAAGATGATCCCATTGTCGTGAATACAAATGGCTTCAAAGGTTGCTTCGGAGAGATGATAAAAGCGTTGCTGACTCTCCCGCAGAGCATCTTCAATCATTTCACGTTCGATCAAGTTCTCATGGGCGTTAATGACGGCAGCTTTGAGCTCTAGGCCATTCACTTCGAGCTGCTCCTGCAATCCCAGACCTTGATGACGGAGGCCTTCCAATTCCCTGAGGGCATAGAGTGAACCCAAGACGAGAAGGCCCATGCACCAGAACAAGAGACGGGTCTCAGTTTGACCATGCAGCTTGATCTCGTTCAGGCTGATAAAGACAAAGACACCCAAAATCAGCCATCCTAAAATGGGGCGGACTAGGGTCTTGGGAGCTCCTGTGCTGTCGTTTTGCGATGTGAAATACTTCTTGATGGTCTTAAACAAGGCATACCTCTAGAGATGATAGCTCTCTAAAAGCAACTCCCATGCCAAAGGAAAATCATTTAAATATAAGGATAAAAATAGCAATGGAAATCAATTACATGGATCTAATACCCAATTTCAGGCTTGGAAAGAGCTCAAAATCTCATGAAAATTGGAATGTATTGGTTGGGATAAAGGCAAGATTCAAATTCACGGTATTTCGTTTTTTGGAACAAAAGTTACAAAATACGATTTTGTGACCTTTTGAGCTCTTCAAGATCTACTTGAGGCGACCTAGCCCGCGTTTTATTTACTATATCAATACGAATAATTAAAATGATCAATATATACACTTGCCAATGAAAAAAGTCGTAGATCATGGCGAATGCCAAACGTCATTTAAGTAGACAGTGTTATCAATCCCAGCAAATATCCACATTGAATTATTGAAAACCACACTCGACAGCGCCTTTCTTGGCGCGAATGCAGCTGAAGCAGTAGCTTCAGTCCATGTAACTCCGTTGGAAGAGTACCAAACGTCGTTTCCAGTGCCACCGTTACCGCCTATTATCCACATACGATTATCATAAACGAGGCTTGTGCGTAAAGTGCCAATCGGAATTGCAGCATTCGCCGTTGCTTCTGTCCACGTGATGCCATCCGATGAGAACCAAACGTCATTATCATAAAATCCAGTGTTGCCATCATAGCCCCCAATAACCCACATGAGATTATTGTAAACCAGACTGTTGTGCTGATATCTTGGCGAAAATGCCGCAGATGCTGTGGCCTCAATCCAAGTAATTCCATCGGATGAGTGCCAAACATCATTCAGAGAATTTGGAACCGCCGAGGAGTATGACCCTCCGATAATCCACATTAAATTATTGTAAACCAACGCAGTATGTTCGGCCCTTGCCGGAAATACACTGCCTGCGATATTTGTCCATGTAATCCCATCCGGGGATGACCAAACTCCGCTCGAAAAGCTATAACCGGCCCCGTTGTATATATATCCACCGATGGAATAAATTTGATTCTTGTAAACCAATACAGAGCTACCACCAAAAGGTCCAAACTGGGCTTACCCCCGCTTAGTGGACAGCCAGTATAGTTGCCTCGTTAGCGGCCTCAAAGGCCACAGGGCTGAGATAGCCCAAGGCTGAGTGCCGACGGCGCCGATTGTAGAATGCCTCAATGAAGTAAAAGGCCTGCTGCTCGGCGTCACTGCGGGTCTCGAAAGCGAAGCGGTCGAGCCAGTCGCCTTTGAGGGTAGAAAAGAAGCTCTCTGAAACTGCATTGTCCCAGCAATTGCCTTTGCGGCTCATGCTGGGCCTGGCCAAGTGTTCAGCCAGCAGGTCTTTGTAGTCGTAACAAGCGTACACCGATCCGCGGTCAGAGTGGAAGAGCAAGCCGGGCTCGGGTTTGCGGAGCTTGAATGCCATCCTCAAGGCATCTAGGGCCAGCTCCGCATCGATTCGCCTGCTCATTGCCCAACCCACCACTTTGCGCGAAAAAAGGTCCAGGACCACGGCCAGGTAGAGCCAGCCTTCTCGGGTGGGGATGTAGGTGATGTCCCCTGCCCAGACCTTGTTGGCCTCAGCCACTTCGAAGTTCCGATCCAGGACATTCTCGGCGATCGGAAAGTCGTGCTTCGAGTTTGTCGTGGGCTTGAACCTCTTGCGGACACGTGCTTTCAGGCCATTTTGACGGCGTAGACGCTCCACGCGCTTGTGATTTACGTGTACGCCTAGGTCGCTGAGCTCCGCCATCACGCGTGGCAGGCCATAGGTTTCATGGCTTTCGGCGTGAATGATCTGGAGCCTCGCCGCCAGGATTCGATTCTCGCGGCCACGCTGGCTCTCGGGGCGTCCCATCGCGGCGTACAGCCCGCTACGGCTCACTCCAAAGGCCTGGCAGAGCCTCACCCTGGACATCCGGCCGGCGAAGTCCCGGATGAACCGGAACTTCATCGATCGTGTTCCTTGAAGTACGTGATGGCTTTTTTTAAAACTTGAGCCTCCTCGCGAGCCATCTCTAGCTCGCGCCTGAGGCGGCGATTCTCGATTTCAGCGGGGTGAAGTCGCGTGGCCCGACTATAAATCTCGGGATCTTTCTCAAACTCGCGCTTCCAACGGCCCAAGAGGACCTCGTGGATGCCCAGTTCGCTGGCTACGTCCACGATCTTGCGCTTCTCGCGCAGCACCATCTGGACGGCCTGTAATTTGTATTCTCGGGTATGTCTCTGCTTCTTGACCATGGAAAACCTCCGTGTTGCATTTTAAGGCAACTTGGTCGGTTGTCCACTTTAGAGGGGTAAGCCCAAACCCTGTGTTTGCGGTCGCCTCGGTCCAAGTGATCCCATCGATTGAGGACCAAACATCATTCAGGGTAGCTGCAAAATCACCACCTCCGATGATCCACATCAAATTGTTAAAGACCACACTGGATTGTCCGGCTCTCGCAACAAATGCTGCCGAAGCAGTCGCTTCGATCCACTTTGTTCCTTCGGGGGTTGCAGTTGCAACGGGACTTTGATTCAACTGGGAGTCAAATAATAAAGATTTAGGGTCGTGCGGGTTTGTTCTTCCGGTTGGTTCATTTAGCCATAACAATAAGCTACCATATGCAATAGTGTCCATACCCAAAAATATTATCAAAAAAAATAGCAGTCGTTTCATTCCCAAATTATATCATACTTCAAGGTCATACCGTCTTTCATACGGAGGAATCGCTAATTAGAATAGAGTGAAAATTCATAATTGAGTCGGCCCTTTGTAAAGCACTTCGGGCTGTTCTCCAATTAACACAAGATTTCCTAACGCATCCCGAGTCTGGCCCATTCCAACGCTGCCAAGAAGGTTTCCGCTAGAGTCTCTGACAATCTTCTCACCCCTTAGGCTTTCAAAGTAATAAAGCAAATTACCATTGGAATCCCTGACTTCATCTCGATTATTCACCTTAAACCTCTCATCCGTTAAAAAATTGGTTTCGGCTGACTTACTGTGATATTCGTAATATCGTAGTTACCTGTGGTCAGGCCCAAGGCGGCAAATCCAATCCCTCCGGTATATATCGGTGGATTTAGACTTCCCTGAAAGTTGAAGGTCAATCCTGAAGTACCCGCTGAACTTGTCAAACTTACAGTCACATTCAAACCTAGAGATATAATTTCTATACTGAAGTCTAATGGATTGTAATGTACCCCGCTAGCGGCTACCGCTTGATAAGCTGTTCCGTTATAAAATTGTCCCAAGGAAATTGACGCCGTAGAACCAGCTCCTTCTTGTATTTCAAAGTAATACGCATTGGCCGGATAACTCGCGGCATTTTGAACTCCAAAAAGTACCCTAAATGAGGCTCCTGACGTAACTGGCATCGCAGCGGTAAATTTCAAATCAATGTTCTGAAAAACACTTCCGAAATATTGGACGCTATAATTGTACCCGTTCGCAGGAATCAATCTGGCCACTTGACCACCTAAAGCCAGATTATATTGTACGGTACCCGAGCCTGTCAGTCCGGGACTTGTATCAAAAGCGGTCCAGCCCGATAAATACGAAATATTTATCCCGGGCAAAAATTCGGTCCATGTTTCCATGTAAAGGATAGGTTGTATTTCATTTGTGTTTGCTAAAGCAACCATCGTAATATCAACGTCGTCGGTATCAAGATGACGATGCATTTCAATAATTTCCATTGGAAAATTACTCAATCCAAAATCTGTACTGGTTACCCAATGGCGATCGCCTAACACTGATTGCGCAAATTCTAAGCCTCCAGTAAATTGTAAGACTCCTCGACGTTGAGCGGCTCGTGAAAGATAGCTATTCGCAAAAAATTGCGCACTGCCCTGATCATTAGCCATTACAGACGATCCATCAAATTGATAACCCCTCGTCACCATATTTTGAGCAACACTTTGAAAATTTGTTTCGGTGTATGGCGAGCCAGTGCCTGATCCGTATGGCACCGTAACTTGATTATTAAATGATTCCGTGTCCCAATCATATTGTGTCCATGTCCGTACGATCTGATCATTGATCGGGAAGCTAAGGCCTGAACCATTACCCTGATACGGTTGAAACACTTTGGCAAAAATCTGATTATTAAGGACGAACACCGATATGGAGGCGAGAGAGGCAATGGCCTGAATCGCTGCCAACGCGGTGGTATTGGAATCCGAAGTAAACAAATATTGAATTGTTGCTCCTGCGGCTTCCGAAGGGCCATTTACATTGAAAAAACTGGTTTGATTGAGATATTTAGTTAAGCCTACTTGCTCGAGTATGGCCAACATTGCACTGCCTGGATTTTGAGATGTTGTCCAGCTAGTCGTCGGACTGACGAAAATTGCATTCGTAAGGGTCCCCATTAAGTCATCGGCCACAATCGTAGCCGATTGGTCATCGGGACTTAGCTGAATATCTTGAACCAAACCATTAAATACAATGGTGCCGCTAATCAATATTTGAAAACTTTGATTGTAAGTGCTGCGACCTTGAATCATCGACGCAGGATGCTGTGGGCTCAAAAAGTGCGAAGAATTATCCACAGTAATATTGATTTCAGAGCTAACAAATTGAGCATCCGAAAGTAACACATCCTTAATCTGTTCGATCTGATCCCATTGCGTCACTTGAGCCGTGATATCTTGGCCCATGAATATGGCCTGTGGCTGGGGTGACAAAGGAACATCGACGGTTGGAAACGATGTCCTCTGAACGTTTGAAAATCTTACCCAATCGATTTTACCTAAAAAATTCGAAACAGAATTGAAACTTTGGAACATGTAGACATTAGTAACAGTTCCCCAGATTGGCACGATACTCGTATTGAAAAGAAGCGTCATATTAATGGAACCATTGGATGCAATCAGACCCAAATACCAACTTGTTCCAGCAGCACCCCAAGTCAAAGCCATATAGTAAACGGTGTTAGGAAGCACTGTCCCGCCACCGAAAATCGATGTATTATTGATTATCCCTACGACCTCTCCTGCATAAATATTAAATTCTAGAGCACGATAATTAGTAGATCCTTCGGAAGCAAAAATTACTTGTGTGTCCGAAACATCAGAACTCGTGCAAAAAACAAGTTCAACGGTCCCCTGATTGACATTAATATTGCTGTTTGGAAACGTGACATTCCCGACGGAACCACTAATATTCGGAAATGCGGACTGAATCCAATCGATTCCATGATAGGCCTTAGGAACGGCTGGAAAAGTTAGTGATCCGTTGAGTGACGCGCTGGCACCACCAACCAAATCCGCACCGTTCCCCTCAAAATCATAGAGGTTCGTCGTCCCAGCCGCAGGAACATAAACTTGTCCAAGATAGCTATAGTTTCCCATTACGCTGATACCCTAAAGTCAATTTCTCGTAATGGCGTTGGTTTTTGATTGCTATTGTACATGGAGTCGAGATCAGTCCACTCAAATCCTTGGCTCCTCACAACTCTCACCGGCACCCAAGTTACTCCACCATCAAAACTTAGCTGCGACTGTCCCGTGGAACTGGTATAAATTGAAGTTAGTCCGGAGAGATCACTTGACGCCATTGGATTATTTTCGTTCCATATAAATTTATAGAGTATTTGAAATAACTTTCCCTTGCTATAAAGATTGCCACCCTCGGTATCTCCCTCGGCCAGTTTGATAACTGACTGAGATCTCTGAACTTGATCGGGATTATAATTTAAAACTAATGTTGACCAAGCAATATTGAGAGCACCGTAGGTGTAACTAAAGCGACGTGACCCCCGAAAACAGGTCCATTTGAAAGTGTGAGGCTCTTGGGTTAGTATTCCTAACCAAGGAGTGCCCCATGAAGAAGAGCCTGTTCAGTGAGACCCAGATCTTTGAGATCCTGAAGGAAGCGGAGGCCGGCAAGACCTCCGAGACCTGCCGCAAGCATGGAATCAGTGCCGCTACGTTCTACAAATGGCGATCCAAGTACGGCGGCATGGATCTAAGCGATCTAAAGCGCATGAAAGAACTTGAGCTTGAAAACAGCAAGCTGAAGCGCCTCGTCGCCGATCTATCGTTGGATGTTCAAGCTCTGAAGGCGATCAACGCAAAAAAATTCTAACACGCCCTCAGAAGCGAGCCGCTGTGGGCGTGGCGATGGAGAAAGGCCTGTCCGAACGGCGAGCGTGCCAATTGGTGGGTCTTCACCGCTCGACGCAGCGTCTGGAACCCTTGCCCAACGACGATGGCCCTATGAAAGAACGCCTCAAGATGTTGGCAGCCCAACGACCACGCTTTGGTCAACGGCGGCTTTGGCGAATGCTTCGCCGCAGTGGTGTCGTAATCAATCACAAGCGTGTAGAGCGTCTATACCGTGAAGAAGGCCTGCAAGTACGGCGCAAAAAGCGCAAGCGTCTGTCGGGGCGTCGAGAGAACATCTTGGCGTTCCCGGTCCGGCCGAATCAGACTTGGTCGATGGACTTTGTCTACGATGTTCTGGCGAACGGGCGAGCCTTCCGAAGCCTGACCATCGTAGATAATTTCACGAAGCAGGCACCGGCCATCGAAGCTGACTTCTCGTTGCCAGGTGCCAGAGTCGCTCGAGTCTTGGACTGGCTAAAAGAAACCCATGGTTTGCCTGAGACGATCATCGTCGACAACGGCACCGAGTTCGTGAGCAAGGCCATGGACGAGTGGGCTCACAAAAATAACGTCGCCCTGCATTTCATCCAGCCGGGCAAGCCGAACCAGAATTGCTACATTGAAAGTTTCAACGGGCGCTACCGAGACGAGTTTCTAAACCAACACGTCTTTCAAACGCTCGAAGAAGCCCAGGACCTGATCGAATCCTGGCGTGACGACTACAACCGTCATCGCCCACATAGCTCGCTCGACGGCCTGACTCCACATGAGTTCATCCTCAAGTGGCAGACCGAAAAGCAAAAACCGGAAGCTGACCCAAAAGCTCAAATATCACACTTCTGAGTGGACCATTTTTGGGGGTCACGTCGAAAGGCCCCCATATCATTCCCATCGGAGCCAGCAAGTTTGGCAGGACTATTGAAATAGTAGCCATTTTCAACTGTTTGCAGCCTATAGTCACCGTTTGAAATATTTCTAAATAACGGATCAAGCGTTATGCTGTGGGAATCAATGTTGCCACTTCTGGACGGATCCAGGGTGCCAATGCAACAATACGTACATTGACCATCGCCCGAGAAATCATACGACCCTGAACTAATGAAAATGCAATTCCGAACAAGTGAATTCACTCCGTAATACTCGTAAAGACCGTAGAGCGATCCAAAAGAACTACAATTAGAAATCAATGAAGATTGCGAATACTGTCCAATTGCCGCAGACCCGCAATTTCCAAATACTGTCCTTGTAATTGATCCGTATAAATTCTGAATTCCAAAACCATTTGTGAAAATCAAATTATTATTTGAGACGCCATATCCCATTTGTAATCCAAATGGTCCACAACCCGTTATGTTGCAAAAGGACAAGGACATATATAAAATGCCCGGAGCCGTTCCGCTTCCAAAATAGGTGGCTAATTCGGAATAAGCAAATCCACCCTCCATATTTTCGTCCCCGACAAGATTCACTCCATTCAACGTCCAATAGGGCATATTGGACTCAATAATTGCGGCTTGAGCGCCTGCACATTTGTTATTGTTGATATTTGCATTAAATATCCCTGCACTTGAAGGGTTTAAAGACAAATTACACGATCCGGGCGAATAATTAATAAAGTTGACCAACCCGTTTGAAGGTGAATAAGAAGGGGTTGCTGGTGAAATTCCTGCATAACCATTGGTACAATTCTGTAGGGCGAGTGCTGTTGCAGAAGTTGCACCAGTTCCAAGGCCTAAAACCTGAATGCCATAGGTGCAATTAACCGCGGAACAATGAGCTACCCACCCTTGGACTATTGTGCCAGATGCTTGCGAAACTTCAAAACCTGACCCACAGTTAACTGCAACACAGTTTTTACAAGAATAAATGATAGTAGTAGGAGCGGTTATCCCCGAGAAATAATAGGCATAGCCACCATAATTTTGAACAAGAGAATTACTGATAGTAACCACAAAAATTCCAGATCCGCCATTAAAAAATTCCATACCGCAACTATTAAAAACTGTGTTCGTTATCGTAAAATAAAAGGGCTGAGCCACACTTGCTAAACTCGCAGTTAACATTGAATTTGTAAAGACGCACCGATCTATGGTTGCTATTGTTGCACCAGCATATTGGTTGGTCGCTAACTGCTGATTTAAAAACGTGCAATTCGTTAAGGAAAAGGTGC
>Ga0206814_10081_pt2 | contig 21955 bp, 20 predicted proteins | sample Alteio_BWOrgCont_90_FD_152850 | JGI IMG/M metagenome (GOLD analysis project Ga0206814, IMG submission 152850) | Enriched cells from forest soil in Barre Woods Harvard Forest LTER site, Petersham, Massachusetts, United States -... | ecosystem: Environmental > Terrestrial > Soil > Temperate forest >...
GTGAGACGTCGTATCCATTTGCCGGCAGCCAAGGTGCCAACAAAAATGCCTGCCATAAAGACGGACACGACAACGGAGAGTACGGGGGTAATGACGCCAAAACTTGCAAATGCGAGTCTTAGCCAGATAATTTGGTATGCGAGACTGCAAAAACCGGAGAAAAAAAACAGAAGAAAAAGTAATCGTCTTAAAATATTTTTCAAGAATTCCTCTTCCACGACCGCATTACTTGGAAGTTTAAGACTTTCGGGAGGGCCTCAGATTCAAGATACTTTGACAGTCCATCTCTTGATAGCAAAAGTTCTTCTCGATCCTTAACAGTGTACCGTGGAAGCCTTATCCCGTCAGCTTTTTTAAGAGACCCTCCTGAGACTCAAATTTCTTTAACAGGCCTGCGCCAAATAGTGGTACCATAAATTGTACAAACTAATGGAGTTCCCTGTGACCACTTTGACTTTAAGCGAAGCGAGAGCCAATCTCTTTAAATTAGTAGATATAACTGCTCAATCCCACGAGCCCATCCAAATCAAAGGTCGACGTAATAGCGCCGTCTTGATTGATGAGCAGGACTGGCGCTCAATTCAAGAAACTCTATATTTGATGTCTATTCCTGGAATGCGTGAGTCCATCGTTGAAGGAATGAAAACCCCGCACAGTAAAATGGCAAAGAAACTGAAGTGGTAAAGTGGGAGTTGGTTTTTTCTCGTCACGCAGAGAAAGACGCAAAAAAATTAACAGCTGCAGGCCTAAAAAAGAAAGCCGAAGAATTATTAATGATTCTTCAAATCGATCCTTTCCAGAATCCTCCCCCTTACGAAAAATTAAAAGGCGATTTTGAAGGAAGTTGTTCAAGGCGAATCAATATCCAAGATCGTTTAGTGTATCAAGTAATAAAAAAAGATCGGGTGATAAAAGTGCTGCGCCTTTGGAGTCACTACGATTGATTCGTATTCTTTATCTGTCCTTATTTTAATTTTAATGCCAATCATGGGAACTGGCTTTTAGAGGCTCCCCTGGTATAAGCGAGCGAAGCGTTTTAAGCAAAAGGCTCACGGAATTAGCGTCTTTTTGAAGTACGCCTCCCACTTCAAAAAAACTGTGCTCTAAAAAATCGTCTCTGAATTTTCGATACACATCTTCATACAAAACCAGATCTAAAAGTCCAGTTTCATCCTCCATCGTAGCAAAAATAACTGTGCCATCCCCCGGACGCTGCCTCACGATCAAAAGACCAGCCATGCTAAACCAATCTCCATGCTTCACAGCTCTGGCGTCAATGGCACGTGCCTGCGACAAGCGTCCAAGGTGCCGTAAAGCTTCCATGGGATGCGCTTTGGTCGAAAGGCCAAAGGTCTTATATTCTTCGCTTACCGCGTCCCAGAGCTGCGGGACCTCAAAAAGTGAAGCACTCTCAGCCACAGCCAGAGCAGAAAAAAGACTGGATTGAGGCGATGTATTCAAGCCCCCAAAAGCTTCCAGGGCTAAAATCCGCCAAAGCGCGTCCCGGGTATTGATCCCGAAACAACTGAAGGCATCTCCAAGTGCCAGACTTCTCAATAACGAACCTCTCAAACCGGATCGTTTAGCAAAATCATCCAAGTTTTGAAAGGGCCTTTGCTTACGCTCTTGCATCATCGTTTCAGCATCGTTTTTGGAAAGACCGTTTGTCACGCGCCATCCCAAGTACAATTCCCCACTACGTACTTCAGAATCCCATTGAGAAAGGTTGGGTTGAACAGGATGTACTTTGACCCCATGGCGTTTTGCGTCGTCCACCAAACTATGATTTGCATAAAAACCCATGGGCTGCGAATTGATGAGTGCAGAGGCAAACTCCGCAGGATGATGACATTTCAAATAGGACGAGGCATAGCAGAGCAGCGCAAATGAGGCAGCATGGGATTCCGGGAATCCATAATCTGCAAATCCTTTAATTTCTTGGTAAAGCCGATCAATGAATTCTTCGGAAATACCACTGGCGCGAAGCCCACTCTTAAGCCGTTCACTAATGGCATCCAGACGTCCGTTGGATCGCCAGGCACCGATCGCGCGTCGGAGTTCGTCGGCATCTCCGGGACTGAAGCCAGCAAGATCCACGGCGATACGCATGACCTGTTCTTGAAATAAAGGCACGCCCAGGGTTTTGGAAAGAATCTTTTCCAAAGCCGGGTGCTCATAACTCACTAGTTCTAAATTACGTCTGCGGCGTAGATACGGGTGCACCATCTTGCCCACGATTGGACCTGGGCGTACAATGGCGACCTCAATCACGAGATCATAGAATTCCTTTGGTTGAAGCCGGCCGAGCATATTCATCTGGGCTCTGGATTCAATTTGAAAGACGCCGATGGTATCCGCCTTCTGGATCATGGCGTAGGTTTCTGGATCTTCAGCGGGTAAATCTGAAATCTCCTCAACTCCAATCAAATCCATGCCGCGGCGTAATGCCGAAAGCATGCCCAGCGCCAGAACATCCACTTTCATCAAACCAATCGTGTCGAGGTCATACTTATCCCATTGGATGATGCTTCGTTTTTCCATGCGCGCAGGTTCGATGGGAACCAGATCACTCAAGGGCTCTCCCGAGAGGACAAAGCCTCCCGAATGAATGGAAAGATGTCTCGGAAAGCCCTTCAGCTCTTCGGCTAAGCCCGCAACCTGGGGCCCATAGTCCGCCAATTCGATATCTCGCATCCTGCGTCCCGCCCGGGTGGGTGCTCCCAGTGCTTTACTCAAATCCGCAATCGCGGAACGAGAACGGTAACTGATGACCGCCGAAACCATGGCGGCACGATCCCGGCCATATTTTTCATAAAGATGCTGAATCACCTCTTCACGCCGTTCATGTTCAAAATCGACATCAATGTCGGGAGGTTCCGCGCGTTCCATGGACAAAAAACGTTCAAAGAGAAGGCCCATCCTCACCGGATCGATCGAGGTAATCCCCAAAAGATAACAGACCACGGAATTTGCAGCCGAGCCCCGACCCTGGCAAAGAATCCTGCGACTCCGTGCGAAACTGACCATCTCATAAATCGTAAGAAAATAATCGGCAAATCCAAGCTTCGCAATCAGCTCAAGCTCATGCAGAAGCTGGGCCCGAACCGCTTCGGAAGGGCCTTCGGGATATCGTTTTCTAGCCCCTTCAATGCAAAGCTTTTCAAGATAGGCTTGGGCACTCAAGGGTTTGGGAATCCATTCGGAGGGATACCGATAGCGCAATTCGGAAAGTACAAACTCACAACGCTCAGCCGCGTCGAGGCTGTTGTCGAGTGCTTCAGGCCAATCCCGAAAAAGCGCGTGCATCTCATCCGGCGACTTCAAGCGACGTTCAGCATTTGAAAAGAGACTCTTCCCCGCTCGGCCTAACTCCGTCCCTTCACGAATGCAAACCAGGGTGTCCTGAAGACGACGCCGGGAAGCCTGATGATAATGGACATCATTGACCGCAACCACCCCTACACCCAGCGCTTTGCTCCGTTGACGCAAAGCCAGGCTTCGTGCCCTGCCCTGTCCATCCAGATGCCGTGCCAGAGGCAAAAAGAGATCTTTTCCAAAAAAATCCTTTAAAAGATGATAGGGATCTTCGGAGGATCCACTCACTCCAAGGGCCCCCTCGAAATCTTCACCCAATCCCTCCCCACGAGGCAAACAAACTAAGGCTCCCGGACTTGTAGAACTCTGAAGCATCGAAATGAACTCTGCCCAGCTTAGGCTTGCTTCTCCCTTGGGCTTTCCCGCATGCGAGGCTGTGATCAGGCGACAGAGCAAAGACCAGCCTGCTTTTGTTTTCGCAAGCAAGGAGAGTCCCGCACCTCCCTCCAAGCTTAATTCCGCCCCACAAATGAACTTTAGAGGACTGCCTTCAAGTTTGGAGGCCTTCCCCCAGGCCCGGGCCAAGCCATACACGCCATCTTTGTCTGCAATCGCCAAGGCCCTGTATTTAAGTTGAAGTGCCTCATCCACCAATTCTTCGGGATGCGAGGCTCCACGGAGGAACGAAAAGTTTGATCGGCAAAGAAGTTCGGCGTAAGCATTCAATCGAAATACCCCTGTAGCCAAAGACTGCCCTGGGCCTCGCCTTCACGCGCATAGACCCAAAGGTCACGGCCTTCATCGGTGCTCACCCGATAATAGTCCCTCGCAAAGCCTTCCTCCCACCACTCTCCACTGAGTCGTTCAGGGCCTTCCCAGCTTTTGGCATGCCAACTGCGTTTACGCCCCAGCGCCAGCAAGGACTCCCCTTCCCGCAAGAGTGGCATGGGTTGCCTCAAAAGCCGGGAAGGCCGCTCAGGCAAAGCACTCTCATTAGCTGGGGAACTCGTCGGAGCTTCTTTAAGCATCCGCTTCCAGGCACGTTCCGGCAGATAACGCTGCACCAATTCCGCCAAAAAAACCTGATCCGGACCCAGTTTTTGGCTAAGGCGGGTCACGAGTGAATTCCAAGCCTCCACTTCCTTTTCACGGGTATCAAAAAAATCCGCCTGAGCGCCGGGCCCCGGGGCCGATTCAATCATTTGCATCCTGAGTCCTGCCACGGGCAAGCCTAAGGGCAAGCTCTGAAATTCCGCATCCAAGCGCTGCCTAAAGATACTAAGGAGTTCTCGTGCGGAAGCCTGAGGCAAAGCCAAGGAGAGATCCACAAGTCGATCTTTCGTCCTTCCACGCCCGAGATCGAGCATCAAATGCAAGTGCAGACGTGTGGCCCTGAGTCCTCTGCCGCGTAAGCGCGCACAAAGACGGTCGAGGACCCTTTTAAGTTGAAACAACAATGTCTCAAGATTGCCACAGGCATCCATGGTCTCAAGAGATCGTAGCTCTTCTGTTTCTTCAAGAATGCTTTGAACCTCAAAACGCGGCCAAGCCATTGCAAATTCACCTTCCATGCGTTCGCGCAGCAATGCGAGATCGGCACCGAAGCGTTCGCCAATACTTTTAGGGGGCAGGGTGATAAAATCTGACAGGCGCTTCAATCCAAGATGATGCAAGGCTGCAATCATAGCGTTCACTTGAGACTCGACTTCAAAATCATTTAAAAATGGGCTGGCATAATCATGCAGCGCCTCCAAGGGCAAGGCTTCGTAGGATGCCGCTGATCTTCGAGCCAAGGCTAAGGCTTCGGCCGCATGTCTACCAAAGCCCAAGCGGGACTGGCCATAACGGCGCCCCATTCCTTCCAAGCGTGCCGCTAAGGTCTTTTCTTGATGCAAGAGTCGACTACGTCCTAGTTCAAGAAAGACTGCTTCGCCCTCACGTAGGGCCACCTGAGAACTGAAACGTAAACACGCTTCCCCTAGGGCCTTGAGTTTTTCTGACTCCAGTCCCGTTGGAAAATAAAGACAGGCATAGGCATTCACGAAATAGCCTCCTTGATTTGAATTGAATCTTCTCGCTGCGTCAGAATGAGCCTGCCCTCTTCCTGCCTGGCTTGAAGCCTCAAGCGTAAAGGCCAGAGCGGTCCTTCACATTCCGCTGCCAGAATCAAGGCACTTTGAGAGTGCTCGGCAGCCAATTGCAAACGTTTCAATCTCAATTCCACGCCATCTCCCCGTAAGGCAGAGGCCGCCACGACCACCTTGAAAAGTTGACTTCGTAAAATCTGGGTGAGCGCCCAGGCAAAATGCTCTCCGCTTTCCACAAAAAGTAGGCCATTCAAATTGGCTCCTCCTTGAACAAAACCCGGAGGATAGGCCGTGAAGCGCTCTTCAACCCAGGCCATCTTTTCTTCAGGATATTCGGAAAAAAGACGCAAGATCGCCTCGGTGCTCCCAGCTCCCAAAATCTGAGTCAATGCCCCGAGAGGGATTCCTTCGGGATAAAGGGAAAATTTCAGGCTTGATCTACTCTTCGATGGAGCAAAGGCAGTTTCTAAGCCGGGCTGATTTTCGAAAGATTTTATTAATGAATAAGCCGTTTTCATAATCTAAATATACCATACAAATATATGGTATTAAGAAAATTATATTGAACCCCTCTTCCTTATCACCAAAACCCATTTCCATTTACGCTTCCCGAAAAATGCCTTTTGAAAGCAAGCGGTTTTTTAATTTAATTGAACGTGTTCAAATTTTGTTTGACAATTTTACCTCATGAGAGTAATTTGAACATGTTCAGTAAACATGTTCTAAAGAGGTGGCCATGAAAATCGCGATGACAGGTTCTTCAGGCTTTATCGGAACGGCACTAAGGGCGCGACTCCTTCGGGCCGGCCACAGCATTACACGAATCGTTCGGCAAAATTTCGCAGCAAAGGGATCGGAAGCAGACAGCGTGGTTTGGAAAATTGAAAATCCCAGCGCTTTGGGTTCCAAATTAGAAGGCTGCGATGTGGTTATCCATTTGGCTGGGGCAGGGATTTCGGACCATCGTTGGACTAAAGCATACAAACAACAAATATTGAGCAGCCGCGTCGAGGGTACTCGTAGCTTGGCTGAAGCCTTGGCGAGCATGAAACGGAAGCCGAAAATCTTCATCTCCGCTTCCGCCATCGGCATCTACGGCCCGCGCGGAGCTGAACGGATCGATGAAAAAATGGAAACAGGAGATGACTTTTTAAGTAAGGTCTGCTTGAACTGGGAAAGTGCAGCGGAAGCAGCCCGCAGAGCAGAAATTCGTGTCATTCACCCACGCTTTGGCCTGGTTCTCGGAAAGGACGGCGGAGCGCTCAAAAAAATGTTGTTGCCCTTCCAACTCGGCCTTGGCGGGGTCATCGGAAGCGGCACGCAAACATACTCCTGGATCACGCTAGATGACCTCTGTAGCGCGCTCCTCTTCCTTCTGAACTTGGAAAATGCCAAGGGCGTCTACAATCTCACGTCACCTGGTGCCTGCAGCAACCGCGACTACACCAAGGCCCTCGGCATCGCATTAAAACGCCCAACGATCTTTCCAATGCCCGCATTTGCAGCTCGACTGGTTTTTGGAGAGATGGCAGATGCACTTCTCAATTCCGGCCAGAATGTATGGCCTAGCCGCCTGCTAGAATCAAAGTTTCAATTTAAAGCCGCCACGATCGGCCAGGCTTTTCAACAGGTTCTGAATTAGAGGGAGAATGTCATGAAAACCAAAGGGCCAAAAAAAGCGGATGCCACCAGGACCAAGATTGTCGATATCGCCATGCGCCTATTCTTGGACCAGGGATTCGAGAAGACCACAATGCGCGAGATCGCAGCAGCAGCGGGCCTTGCACCAGGTGCGGCCTACTACCATTTTGAATCTAAGGAGCACATGGTCTTTGATTTCTATGAGATGAGCTACCAGAAGCACCTTGCCGAGGCCGAAGAGATTCTCAATACAGAGAACGACCTAGCCAAGCGTATCGCTGGCGAAATCAAAGCCCACCTCAAGGTTTCCGAACCCTACTTTGAAATCTCGAAGGTCCTCTTCCGTATCGCCGCAGATCCTATGCATCCTGTTTCTCCGTTTAGTAAGGAATCCAAAGCCCTGCGCGACCGTAATATCGAACTTATGAAACGTTGCCTAGACGGTCAGAGGCTTGATAAAGATCTTGCCGCAAAGCTTCCAGAGCTTTTATGGATGTTCAAAATGGGGATGATTCTATACTGGTTGCACGATTTGAGCCCCAAGCACGCCAAAACCTATAGGTTTGTTGACCAAGCCTCGGCTTTGGTGGCAACGCTGATTCAGCTGTCCAAGCTGCCGGTCCTGAGTGGATTTTCAAAGAAAGCTATAGCGATCTTTGAAGAGTACAAGATTTTTTAAAAAACTACGTTTCGGGAGACGTCATAAAAAACCCTGTGGTATCGACCTGAAGTACGGGATTCTTGAGGCTTTATCTCAAATCGTTCTTAAATTATGGGAACGTTATCTTTTGGCTAAAAAATTAAAAATAAAATCGAAATTTTGAATAATAAAATTTCTGATACTTCACTCGGCTCCGGCCAGCACCAAAACAAATTCACCTTTTTGTTCCCCAGTAGCATATTTGGGAGCTAACTCCGACAACTTACCCCGTTCCACACGTTCGAACTTCTTCGTTAATTCCGCGCAGATCGCCGCATCACGATCTCCCAGCAGCTCCAGGCATTCCTGTAAAAGTTGACCAATGCGATGCGGCGATTCATAAAAAATCAACGTATGGGAAGAGTCCTTATCTTCTTCGATCATGCGCTTGCGGGCTCCAGGCTTCTTTGGCGCAAAGCCTTTAAAAATAAACGAAGAAGGCGGCAATCCCGATGCCACCAAAGCATTGATAGCAGCGCTGGGGCCTGGCAAAACCTCGATCGTAATTCCCGCATCCGCCGCCGCTTTGACAAGACGATAGCCGGGATCGCTCACCAGCGGCATTCCCGCATCACTGCAAAGCCCTACCGTCTTTCCCTCAAGAATCAATTTGATCAAACCACCCGAAGCTTCTTTTTCATTATGTTCATGATAACTGAAAATTCGAGGCGGGCTCTTCAGTCCTAAGGCTTCATAAAGGGTCCGCGTATGACGCGTATCCTCGCAGGCCAGGACATCCACTTCCTCCAAAGCCCGTCGTGCTCTCGGCGTGAGATCTTCGAGATTGCCAATGGGCGTTGGGATAATGACCAGCTTAGACATTGAAACGGAAGTGCACGATGTCGCCATCCGCCATCACATAATCCTTACCTTCGGAACGCATCAAACCGGCTTCTTTCATGGCTTTCTCACTTCCCTTTTCAATAATCTGGTCATAGCTCATCACCTCGGCCCGAATGAATCCACGTTCAAAGTCGGAATGGATTTCTCCCGCTGCCTGAGGCGCCTTGAAACCCTTTTTGATAGTCCAAGCCCGTACTTCCTGCTCTCCACAGGTATAAAAACTCTGCAGGCCCAGCAAATCGTAGCCCGCCCGAATCAGGCGGTTCAGCCCTGGCTCACTCAGCCCCAGATCGTTTAGAAACGCTTTGGCTTCCTCGGCACCCAGCTCTCCAATCTCAGCCTCGATCTTTGCGCAGACAGGAATGGCAATAGCGCCCTCTTTCTTGGCGATCTCAAGAACGGTCTGGGTCATGGCGTTGGACATTTCCGGCAAATCGGATTCAGCCACATTCATGGCATAGAGCACGGGCTTGGAACTGATCAGGAAGAAATCCTTTACCAAATCCATATCTTCCGCTGTCAGGCCTGCACTACGTGCAGGGAGTCCTTTCCCTAAATGGGTCTTGAGGATATGGGCCAATTCCTGTTGTTTAATCGCTTCCTTGTCTCCCCCCCGCGCCTTCTTGGCCAAACGTTCAAATTGTTTTTCCACGCTCTCCAAATCCGCAAGAATCAGTTCCGTATTGATGATGTCGATATCTGAGCTGGGATCGACTTTGCCTGAAACGTGCGTAACGTCCTTATCCTCGAAACAACGCACGACGTGGACGATGGCTTGGGTTTCACGGATATGGCTGAGAAACTTATTCCCCAAACCCTCGCCCTGGCTGGCCCCCTTGACCAGGCCGGCAATATCTACAAATTCCACACCTGCCGGAATGGTTTTCTTGGGTTCATACATCTTCGTCAGAGTATCCAGGCGGCCGTCAGGAACGGCGACTGCACCCACATTGGGTTCAATGGTGCAAAATGGAAAATTAGCCGCTGCGGCACCGGCTTTGGTAATGGCGTTAAAGAGGGTGGATTTGCCAACATTGGGCAGGCCCACGATTCCAAGTTTCATAGCTACAAATCCTTAATGCTTGCAAAAAAAGCAGGCGGTGAGAGAGTCCTTGAGAACTGTCGTGATGGAGCAGTCTAAAGCTTTTAAGGCGCTCATTAAATAAAAAAAGAGAGCGTTCCATTTGAAACGCTCTCTTTTACTAAGCTGAATTTGGGCAGAATCGGCGATCAGTAGTCGATGGGCAGCTTCTCGCGTTCCATTGTGTGGGGCTCGAAACGGGGAGTATCTTTGGCCTTCTTCACTGCCGTCGAAACTTCATCCGCCGAGCTGCCACGCGTAATGGTCAGATCCGTGTCCGGCTTAATGATATCCGGATCTTTGATCTTATCCCGGTTCGCAATGAAGATCATCGGCCACTGGAAGGGATCTCCGTAAACTTTGTTCTTGCCGGAGATCCTCCAGAGAGAGTCTCCGCTGTGAACCGTGTAACTGTTCACTTTTCCGCCATGCTCATGATGATGATGGGGCTTGGGCGCTTCCTTGTCCTGCGTATCGTCAGGAGGCGGAGCCATCGTGCTATCATCGCCAGGAGGAGGGGCCATGGTATCTCCACCGGGAGGCGGAGCCATCATATCTCCACTGGGTGGCGGAGCCATCGTATCTCCACCTGGGGCTCCAGGAGGAGGGGCCATGGTGTCGCCGCCGGGAGGTGGAGCGCTAGTGTCCCCAGCCGGAGGCGGAGCCATCATGTCTCCACCCGGAGGTGGTGGCGCAGAGGCATCAGCGCCCGGAGGGGCAATGCTGCCAGCATCAGGAGGTGGTGGAGCTCCGGCGTCAGCGCCGGGAGGTGGAGGAGCGGCCGCATCTGCACCAGGAGGAGGCAATGCGTCTCCACCAGGAGCTGGCGGTGCACCCATAGCATCCCCACCAGGAGGCGGTGGAGGAGGCATATCGTCTGCCGTCAAGGTTCTAAGGGAACTTACGCCCCAAACGAACGTTGCCGCAAAAACAATGAACTTTAACTTGGCTTTGGCCACTTCGGCTCCTCCAAAAGCATTCATGAAGGAATTAAAAGGATTTTCCGGACAAGTGATTTTCGTCACTTAGCCTTAAAATGTCAACAGAAAACATCGTTCCATAAAAAGAAATGATTCTCCACAGATTATCATCAATTTTTAAGCGAAAAAGCTTGAGCCGGCCATTCCCCCAAGGCCCGCTTGAGGGAATAACCGGCTCTAGTCAATCCATTAAGCGGTCGTCTTTGCCTTGCTCTCGTAATACGCCTTGTTTTCCGCCAGGGTCATGGGCTTGTAGTCCTTGGCATGTCCAGCCTGACCAAATTGGCGCATGCGTTCAGCGACAATTTTGGCGTGGGCGGCGCGGGCGGGAGTCAAGTATTCGCGCGGATCGAATTTATCGGGCTCTTCCATGAAGACTTTACGAATGGCAGCGGTAATGGCCATACGTCCATCCGTATCGATATTGATCTTGGCCACACCGTTTTTGATGCCTTCCTGGATCGCTTCCACAGGCACTCCCATGGCATTGGGCATTTTTCCACCCAAACGGTTAATCTCGTCTCGGAGATCCTTGGGAACCGTCGAGGAACCGTGCATCACCAGTGGCGTATCCGGGCAAAGTCCGCGTACTTTTTTGACAATGTCCATGGCCAGGGTCGGAGCCGTTTTGAACTTATAGGCACCATGGGAAGTTCCAATGGCCAGGGCGAGATAATCCAAGCCCGTCTGCTGAATGAAACTGACGGCCTGATCAGGATCCGTCAAATGGATCTGCCCCGAACCGACACCATCTTCAATCCCGCCCAAGGTTCCCAACTCGCCTTCCACGCTGACACCGTATTTGTGGCAATATTCCACCACTTTTTTAGTAACGTCGACGTTTTCTTCAAAGGTCGTCGGGGTTTTGGCATCTTCCTTCAAGGATCCGTCAATCATGACCGAGGTAAATCCAAGATCCACAGCGGTCTTGGCGCTATCCAAGCCATTGCCGTGGTCCAGATGCATGGCCACAGGAATATCAGGATTCAATTCAACGGCGGCAAGCATCAAATGCCGCAAGTACTGCAAGTTAGCATATTTGAGCGCTCCGCGGCTGGCCTGGATAAAGACCGGCGACTGGGTTTCGACCGCAGCGGTCATGATGGCTTGAATCTGTTCCATGTTGTTGACATTGAACGCACCAACTCCGTAACCACCTTTGATGGCTTCGTTTAAGATCTGGCGACCGGGGACTAATGGCATGCTGGGCTCCTTTCAAGGCTGACAAAATTTGAAACGTTATATCACAAAACGCGAATAGGTAAAACGATCATGTTCTGACCGTTGAATAAAAGACGGCGTTGAAGTTCCATGGAAGTCTGATTGTGCAAAACTCGATTTGTCCAATTTTCACGGGCAAAAATAAGCTTGGCCGCAAAAAAGACCGGCTCCTCATAGTCCTTGGAAAGGCCGTCGCAGAGCTTTCCAATCTCATTGGGCACATCCGTTCCCAACGCCATCCGATAATCGGAGGCATAGCCCATGCGGCGGGCCAAATCGACGTAACGTTTTAAGTTATCTTCAATGTTTTCACGAAGATTTTCGATTTCTTCGATGCCCTTAAACCGCGACGAATCAATTCTACCCACGGATACAAAAACGAGATTTTTAAATTCCTCATGCTTGAAGAGCTTCCGGATCGAAAAGATGGCGTGAATCCCCAGGCCCGAATATTTATTTACCAGCAAGATGGCGGTAGGACCCGCTGGATCGGGCTTGATCTCAAGCGGCGGGGTGTCGGGAATCGGCAAATCAATCAGCATGTCGTCCAAACGCTTCAAGGCCTGAACGGTGTCGTAATAATGTTTACGGACAAAAACACAAAGGGCGATGAACCCACCCGTGATCAACATCGTCAACCAGCCCCCCTGGCGGAATTTGATGATCGTCGTGGAAACCAAAATCGTTCCCGTCAGGACCAAACCCAGACCATTGATCGCAAAACGATGCCACCAGTCCCCTTGCTGGTGTCGCACCTGCAGCCAATGCCGGCACATCGAAAGCTGGGAAAGGGAGAAGGTCACAAACACATTGATGGAATAGAGCACAACAAGTTCGTCCACTTTGCCGCCGGTGACATAAAGAATTCCCCAGGCCGCCAGACCCATCAATAAGATTCCATTTTTGCGAACCAAGCGATTGGAAAGGTTGGCGAAGCGATGGGGCAACCAGGAATCCACGGCCATGGTGGCAAGAACATTGGGGCCATCGACAAATCCTGCCTGAGCGGCGATGAAGAGCAGGGCACCTTCCGAAGCCAGGGTAATGACCGCCACGCCTTTTCCGATAGCAATGCCCCCGATACTCCAGGTTCCAAAGAGTTGATCAATCAGGACTGCGTTCATGGTCTGACCTGCCGTGGCCTGAGTGTCCCAGAGCATGTACAAAAGAAGAATGCCGCCAGCGGTAAAGGCCAAGGAGCAGGCCATATAGAGCATCGTACGACGCCCGGTCTGGACCCGCGGTTCCCGAAGCACACTCAATCCATTGGAGACAGCTTCAATTCCTGTATAGGTGCCACCCCCCATGCTGTAGGCGGTCAAGAGAAGTCCAATCATCGGGAAAATACCCTTTTGTCCGATAATGTCTTGAGACTCGCTTCCCGTAGCGGCCAAAACCGTAGGTAAACTGCCGATATGCGCAAAAATGCCATACCCAATAAGGAGCAAATGCGTCGCTACAAAAACCAGGAAAATCGGAAGCAAGGTCGTGATCGATTCCTTGATGCCCCGCAGATTGATGCCAATCATCATGGCGAGGATCACCATCTCGGTAATCAACTTATGACTTTCCCAGTGGGGAATGCTAAAGAGTGCTTCAACGCCCGCAGCAATCGATATCGAAATCGTCAGCACATAATCCACCACCAAGGCCGATCCCGATACGAGGCCAGGTCCATGGCCGAGAAGCTTGCTGGCCACGACGTAACCGCCGCCCCCAGAAGGAAAATACTCGATGATCTGGTTATAACTGGCGGAAATGATAAAGACGGTGAAGGCTGTGGCGATCGCCAGATAGAGAGCGAGGTGATGATATTGCTGACCCAGAGCACGATAGGCCTCTTCCGGACCATAGGCCGAGGAGGATAATCCATCCGCCCCGAGACCCACCCAAGCCAAAAACGCCACCAAGGCCATTTTGTGAAAGATCTCTGAATCGAGCGGGTTTTTTGCGTCTCCCGCCAAGAACTGGAAAAATTTTTTAATCATGGTCTTATGAATGAAAGATGCATCACCAGGTACGGCCCGGGATGAGATAATTGCCTATATAATCTGCTACCGATTCTTCTAAATGCGCAAACTTGAAGGGCTTCGAGGCCTTGAAGGTACGTCGCATAACAGCCTGTGTATGGTACTGATACTTCCCTTTTAAATCCAGAGGCATATCCACATACTCAATCTGTACTTTGCGACCCATCGCGGCAAATACCGCCTTGGCGAGATCGTTCCAGTTGCGAGCTTTGCCCGTACCAAGATTATAAATGCCATTGAATCCGGGATGCTTAAGCGCGTAGAGCATCAGTTCACAGACATCTTTAATATAAATAAAGTCCCGGGTCTGTTCGCCATGCCCGATTCCTTTACGATAGGACTTAAAAAGTCGAATTTTTGAAGTTTTCAGGACCTGCAGATAGGCTTTATCGACCAGGCTGCGCATGTCCCCCTTATGGGATTCGTTGGGCCCAAAGACATTAAAAAATTTGAGACCCAGGACCCGCTTGTCCAATCCTTGCTTCATCACCCAAATATCAAAAAGTTGTTTCGACCAGCCATAAAGATTCAAGGGTTTCAATAAATGGATGCGCGAGGGTTCATCGGAATAGCCTTCTTCCCCATCGCCGTAGGTCGCCGCCGAGGAGGCGTAAATAACTCTCGCCCCTTTGGAGACCGCCCACGGGATCAGCTGCATCGAATATCCTGTGTTATTGGCCATCAAGTAGGCCGCGTCCGTTTCCGTCGTCGACGAGCAGGCCCCCATATGGATCAAGGCGTCAATTTTGCCACGAAGCGTATCCCCTTGGACGGCCTTGAGGAAGGCATCAATCCCCATGACCTTGCGGTAGCGTTTTCCTTTGAGATTTCGGCGCTTCAAGGGATGATCGAGCTCATCCACGATCAAAATATCGTCTTCCCCTTCTTCGTTCAAACGCGCAAGCATGCCGCTGCCAATGAAGCCCGCGCCACCACTGAGAATAATCATCGAGACCTCGCCAACGTCTTTTTTAGGTATTGTCCGGTATAACTTTCCTTCACCTTCGCCACGTCTTCAGGAATTCCTTGGGCGATGATATGGCCACCGCCACTGCCGCCCTCCGGTCCGAGGTCGATGACCCAGTCCGCCGTCTTAATCACGTCCAGATTATGTTCGATGATCAGGACCGTATTTCCGGCATCGACTAAACGTCCTAGTACTCCCAAAAGGCCCCGGATATCTTCAAAGTGCAAACCGGTGGTCGGCTCATCAAGAATATAGAGAGTTTTGCCAGTGCTGCGTTTGGCGAGTTCGGTGGAAAGTTTCACGCGCTGAGCCTCGCCTCCGGAGAGCGTCGTCGCACTCTGACCCAGTTTCACATAATCCAGGCCCACATCTCTCAAGGTCTCAAGGATACGACGTACTGAGGGAATCGCCTCAAAAAAGGGCATCGCCTCACTGACGATCATCTCCAGAACCTCGGAGATATTCTTGCCCTTAAAAAGGACCTCAAGGGTTTCTCGGTTGTATCGTTTCCCTTTGCAGGTTTCGCAGGACACATAGACGTCCGGCAAAAAATGCATCTCGATCTTTTTGATTCCGTCGCCCTGACAATCCTCGCAGCGTCCCCCCTTCACATTGAAGCTGAAACGTCCCGGCTCATATCCGCGTTCCTTGGCCTCGCGCGTCTCCGAAAATAATTTTCTAATCTCGTCAAAGACACCGGTATAGGTCACGGCGTTAGAACGTGGCGTTCTCCCAATGGCCGACTGATCGATATTGATGACTTTATCAATATGCTCAACGCCCTTTAGACTGCTATGGCCCTCAGGTTTGATGCGGGTCCTAAAAAGTTGATGCTTGATCGCCGGGACGAGGGTGTCTTCGATCAGGGTCGACTTCCCCGACCCCGAGACTCCGGTCACTACCACCAGCTTCCCCAGAGGAATTTTTACATCCACGTTGCTTAAATTATTGAGGGAGCAACCCTTCAGCTCTAAATTCAGCTGATTGCCCGCCCGACGCTGGCTGGGAACTTCAATCTGACGTTTGCCGCTAAGATACTGCCCCGTCATCGATTTCTTGTTGGCCATCACCTCTTTCGGCGTACCCGCCGCGACAATCCGGCCTCCGTGAACTCCGGCTCCCGGACCGATATCCACGAGATAATCCGCGTCCAACATCGTTTCCTCGTCGTGTTCCACTACCAACACGGAATTGCCGATATCACGCAGATGTTTCAAGGTGTTGAGAAGGCGGGTATTGTCCCGTTGATGCAGACCGATGGAGGGCTCATCCAGGATATAGAGGACGCCGACCAACGAGGAGCCGATTTGAGTCGCCAAGTGAATTCGCTGAGCCTCGCCGCCGGAAAGGGTGCCCGCGGCGCGATCCAAGGTCAGATATTCCAAACCGACATCCTTAAGAAAACCCAGCCGCGCCTTGATCTCTTTTACAATCTGGCGGGCAATGTTTTTATTCTGTTCACTCAGCTTGAGATCTTCAAAAAAATTCAAGGCTTCATTCACAGAAAAATGGGTGGCGGCCATAATGTTCAGGCCACCGATGGTCACGGCCAGACTTTCTTTTCGTAAACGCGCCCCACCACAATCGCGGCACTGCACTTCGCGCATATAGGTTTCAATATTTTCGCGGACACTCTCGCTTTCCGTTTCGGCATAGGTCCTAGAAAGCCGGGCGACGACACCCTCAAAACGGCCGTTGTAGCCGTAGTCGGCATCCCCTTTCACATAGCGGAAGGGGATGCGGAGATCCCCCGCCCCGAAAAGAATGATCTTTTTGTGCTCCGCCTTCAAACTCTTGAAGGGAACATCCAAGGAAAAACGAAAATGTTTGGCGACTTCCACCATCATTTGTTGGAGGTAAAGCGCATTGGGGCTGGCCCAGGGCTCGATGGCACCTTGACGAATGGAACGTTCCTGGTCGATGACGAGATCCGCATCAACTTCCTGGCGTGCGCCAAGTCCCATGCAGGCGGGACAGGCCCCATGTGGATTGTTGAAGGAAAAACTCCTCGGACTCAATTCTTCAAAACTCAAATTACAATGGGCACAGGAAAGGTGCTCGGAAAAAAGAAGGAGACTCCGATTCAGGCTCGATTTCTGGACTCCACTTTCTCCGTGAATTTCCACCACGCCGCCCATGCGTTTGGCCACTTCCTCGCTCAACCCTTCGGGGCAGTGGACCAGAACCACGCCCTTGCCAAGCTTCAAGGCGGTTTCTAAGGAATCCGCAAGGCGTTTGGACGCATCGGCTTTCACAACGAGGCGGTCCACCACGACTTCAATATCATGCTTCTTGTTTTTCTCGAGATCGGGCAAATCCGTTACCTCAAAGATCTCTCCGTCGACGCGTACCCGCGCAAATCCCTGACGCTGGGCCTCTTCGAATATCTTCTTATACTCGCCCTTGCGTCCCCGGGCGACGGGGGCCAGAAGCTGAATTTTGGTGCCCGTAGGAAGGCTTAGAACCTGGTCGATGATCTGGGACACACTTTGCGCGGCCACGGGTCTGCCGCAGTTGTAACAGTGCGGATCGCCCACGCGGGCAAAAAGAAGACGGAAATAATCATAAATCTCGGTAACGGTACCGACGGTGGAGCGAGGATTTCGGCTATGAGCCTTTTGCTCAATGGCAATGGCAGGGGAGAGGCCCTCGATCAGGTCCACGTCGGGTTTTTCCATTTGGCCCAGGAACTGGCGGGCATAGGCGGAGAGGCTCTCCACATAACGCCGCTGTCCTTCAGCATAAATGGTGTCAAAGGCGAGGGAGGATTTCCCTGAGCCGGACAATCCTGTGAAGACCACCAATTTGCCGCGGGGGATATCCAGGCTGACATTTTTAAGATTATGTTCCCGCGCGCCCTTGATGCTGAGAATTTCTTTAGATTGGGTCAAGGAGTCTTCCCTAATAGTTTTGCGAGTTGGCTTTTTGCCAAATTCACAGTCTGTTCTTCCCGGGCGCGATCCAGCAGCTGCGTCCAATAGCGGATCGCCTCATCGCGTTTTCCATATTTGCTGTAAATATTGCCGACTTCTCGCAGGAGCATCTCCGGGGCGTCCGGCTTTTGGATTTCACTTTGAAGAAAATTCAACATGGCGGCCCGATCCACGCCCTTTTGGGTGTAGGCCATCGCAGCGTAGTAGAGACGATAGCGCGAAAATTTCGGATCCACGCGCATCGCGTCCTCCATCAATTCCCGGCCCTGGACGAGATTATGATTTCCCCAGACAAGAATGGAACAGCCTTCTAAGACCGCGAAGTGAAAATACGGATCGAGCCAAAGGATTTCCCGGTAATCGTCATAGGTATTTTTATAATGTGCCTTAGCGTTTCTAACATCCCCCACATACTGCAACGCCTCGATATAGGACCAATCCGCAGCGGCAGCGCGCATGTCGCTCATCGACGCCATGAGTGAGGTCGAGCGGATGGCAGGCGGGACGGTCTGGCTCATGGCCGCGGGAAGCCGGGAAATGTCGGCCTGGGCCTTGCTTCCGGCCTCAAGGCAGAATGCGGCCAATCCAAAAAGCAGGCCGGCCCCCAGCCAGAGTTTGATGTCAGTATTCTTTGCGCTCATATTGCCAGAGGGAGATGAGAAGAAGGGCGGATCCATAAAAGAGAAGATAAAAAAGCGGCCAAATGTAGGGGGCGCTGGATCCCGGTCCGGTCAAAATCGTGGTATCGCCACCCATGGCGTAATAGTCCGCCTTGGAGCCTACGAGAAGTAACTGAATGGCCACCAGATTGTCTTTAAGACTGAAAAGACTAAAATTAGGAATGAGGTAATACAGTACCTTGACCAATTTCGCGAGAAGCGGCTGGTCCATCCGCATGACCCATTCCAGGAGATTCGTGGTGAAATGTCCCAGGCCATAGGTGAAGCTGGCATAGACAGCGCAGGCAGGCACGGTGGATGCGTAGATCGTAAAGAAAACCGCCACGATGGAAAAAAGAACCCCGGACAAAAAGAGATAAAATGCAGCGATCACGAAGGAAAGATCAATGACCCCTTCCAATCCTCTCCAGCGTGCCAGAATCCAGAGCAGGCCGACCATGGCCGTTTCATTCATCAGCAGGAGCATAGTGGAGCCCAAAACTTTCCCTGCCATGTAGTGCCAACGCCGGATCGGTTTAACAAAAAGGATGGAGATCGTCTTCAACTCGGTCTCTTCGAAAAGCAGAACCACATTGCAAAGCAAAACCGTGAAAAAACCCACGCCTTCAATGGAGAGAAGTCCGAAATCGCGGGAAAGCCGTACTTCTGCTTCTTGCCCCAAATCCCCAAGGAAAATGGCGACGCCCACGACGGACAACGCGAATAGAAAAAGTACGACTAAAATTCTGTTTCGAAGCAGTTGTCGAAATACGTTGCTGCCAATCAACCAGGTTTCACGCATGCACGGCCTCCGCAGTCAGGCTTAAAAAAGCGGTTTCAAGAGGCGAACCGTAACTAAGAACCGACGGTTGAGACAGTCCGGCCTTCTTCAAACGCGCCAAAATATCAGAAAGTTTTTTATGGGGCACATCGAGCGTCCAAATTCGGTTTTCTTTGCGCATGGAAAGTCGCATCGCCTTCACTTTCTTGAGGACCGTGTCGCTCACGCTCCCTAAACCGAGCGTCACGTTGGACGCAAATCCGAGAATAAGCTCCGCCACATTTTCTACTTTCAACATCTTCCCATGGTGCATGATTCCCACCCGGTCACAGATCCGTTCCACGTCCGCAAGAATATGGGAATTAAAAAATATCGTGGTTCCCTTGGCCTTCAGGCCGAGGATCACATCCCGCATTTCTTTGTTTCCCAGGGGATCCAGTCCCGACATGGGTTCGTCCAAGAAGACCAGTTCGGGTTGATGCAGGAGCGTCTGGGCCAAACCCACACGCTGCTGCATGCCTTTGGAATAGCGTAGGATGGGTTCCTTAGCCGCAGTCCAAAGTCCTACGAGTCGCAGCGTCTCTTCACAGCGGCTACGCAGAGTGGCTCCCGTAATCCCGTGCAGACGGCCATAAAAAAGAAGGACTTCCCAGGCGCTGAGGTATTTCGGGAAATAAGGGAGTTCTGGCAGATAGCCGAAACGGCGCCGGGTTTCAATTTCTTGGGGGCTCTTTCCAAAGATTCTGACGTCACCCTCGTCGGGGCGCAGAAGTCCCACGGCGGTCTTCATGAGAGTTGTTTTTCCAGCCCCATTCAGGCCGATGAGACCAAAGACATCGCCCCGCGTCACGTCAAAGTTGACCTGCTTTAAGGCCTGGGCTTTGATGGGATTCCAGAAATCGCCGCTTTGGTAACGCTTGCTGACTTGTTTAAAACTTAGGATGGATTCCATACCTTTGCACTCCTGGTTTTTAAAACGCGATTTTTTTTATCTACCAGAACCGTCAGAGATTTAAATTTTTTCATCTCTTCTTCATCCACCTGTGCATAGGAGACCACCAAAACAATATCTCCCCGTCGGCAAAGACGGGCTGCAGCACCGTTGAGGCAGACCTCTCCATTTCCGGGTTTTTTACCCGGAATGACATAGGTGGTGAGCCGTGCACCATTACTGACATTTAAGACATCAACCTGCTCGTAGGGCAGAAGCCCTGCCGCCTTGATGAGGCGCTTGTCCAGGGTGATGGAGCCCACGTAGTTCACGTTGGCTTCGGTCACTGTCGCCCGATGAATTTTTGACTTCATAAAAGTTCTTAACATGTCACACCTGAACGTTATCGATCAAACGGGTTTTACCCAAAATCGCCGCAGCAAGAATGACGCGGCGCCGCGTGGATCGTGATACGGCCTTGAGATTGCCCGCATCCGCCACGCTGAAGTACTGTATTTTAAAAACGCCTGCCTTTTTTAGAAGTTCCAGACCCAAAGCTTCTGCCCGGCTCGGAGAGAGGCCTCGCCGCAAGGCCTGAGCTGTGCCTTGAAGTGCCTGATAAAGCTGCGGGGCCTGGGCTCGCTCTTCGCTACTTAAATACGCGTTTCGGGAGGACATCGCCAGTCCATCCGCTTCGCGAAGTGTGGGACAACCCACGATTTCAACTGGCAGGGCCAGATCCGCCGTCATCCGCTGGATCACCAGATACTGCTGATAATCCTTCAGCCCAAAGTAAGCCCGTTCCGGCTTGACGAGGCCGAAAAGCCGGGCCACAACCGTCGCGACGCCGTCGAAATGCCCCGGTCGGTACTTGGCCTCCAAGGCTTGGGTGATCGAACCCGAAATTCGAATCGTCGAGGCAAATCCCTCGGGATAGATCGTCTCAACCGACGGAGAAAAAATCCGTACGGCCCCGATCGATCGCAAAAGCTCCCGATCCCGTTTCAGATTGCGTGGATACTTTTTAAAATCCTCCCCCGGGCCGAACTGGGTCGGATTGACAAAAATCGAAACCACGACGTCGCGACATTCCGCCTGCGCACGTCGAAGAAGAGAGAGATGCCCGGCATGGAGAGCGCCCATCGTAGGCACGAAGCCCAGGCGATAGCGCTTAGCGCGGGAAACGGCCATCTCGTACATCACGAATATAGGCTGCGGCCGCCTTCTGAGCCTGATCGTAGAGACGCGCATAGACCTTCACGTGCGCCGGAACATGCTCTCCACTTGGAATCATCCCCAAAGCGTCATGCAAGACCAGGACCTGGCCGTCACAGTGAGGGCCGGATCCAATGCCGATGCTTGGAATCTTCAAAGCCCGGCTGACCGTTTTTGCAAGCTCGGCCGGAATGACTTCCAGGACCACCGCAAAGGCTCCCGCCTTTTCCAATGCTTTGGCCGCAGTCAAGAGGGCCTTGGCTTCTGCGGGCTGGGTTGCCTGGCGGCGGTAGCCCCCCAGCGCATGAACACTCTGTGGCGTAAGTCCCAGATGGGCCATGACCGCAATCCCGGCCCGACGTAAAACGCGCACCGTTTCGACCATCTCCATACCGCCCTCTAGCTTCACCGCTTCGGCTCCGCCTTCTTTGATTAAACGCCCTGCGCTTTCAAGCGCCTGACTCGGTGAAACTTGATAACTCATGAACGGCATATCGGCGACTAAAAGTGAATTCGACTGGCCGCGTCGTACTGCTCGGGTGTGATGAATCATTTCCTCAAGGGTTACGGG
>Ga0206814_10120_pt1 | contig 21951 bp, 18 predicted proteins | sample Alteio_BWOrgCont_90_FD_152850 | JGI IMG/M metagenome (GOLD analysis project Ga0206814, IMG submission 152850) | Enriched cells from forest soil in Barre Woods Harvard Forest LTER site, Petersham, Massachusetts, United States -... | ecosystem: Environmental > Terrestrial > Soil > Temperate forest >...
CCGAGAAGATTCGGGGGCGGCCAGAGTACTTTCAGGCAAATAACGCTTGGATGGCGAAGTTGTGCTCGGAACTCATGCGCTTGGCCTGAAGCGCTCCGGCAAAAAACAATACCGAAAGTTCATAAAAAAAGCCGATGGATTCTTCCACCGGCTTTTTAAAGTGATTAAAGAGATTCGAAAGTCGAATGCTTGTTACTTCACCCGGAACAAGAAGCCGTTCGCGGGCGCGTAGATTGCCGGCACCGTAGTGCGCGACTCGTTTCCTGGAACGGTAACCTGGCGCTGAAGCGTGCCGTCCATGCCAAAGATGGAAACCGTCCGGGTTGCGTTCGAAGTTCCGAGATCCAGCAGCAACTGATCTCCGGCGGTGGAGAAACGGATGCTTTGCGCACTGTTTTGCGAGAATGCGGTCTTAATCGATGCAGGACCCGATACCGTAAGGGCAATGTTGGACACCGCAGTCTGGGCATCCGCCACGGTTATGGCGCCGGACGTGAACGCCGCGTATGTGTTTGCGCTGTCGTAGAAACTGCTGACGGCCACCGTATAGGCGTTCGCGATGTCTCCCGATACCGTGCCCGCCGGCAGAATATTGTCGAACACGTAAACCCCGTTGGCATCCGACAAGGCGGAATCAACGAGCACGTAGGCGGAAGTTGCGGTTGCGCGGCGGCGCAGGTAAACGTTGGTATTAGGGACGGGAGTCGACGTGCCCGTGATGGTGACCTGCCCCGCGATGTTGGCGTCGCTCGAGATGTTGCCGCTTTGCGAGGAATCAGTGAGGCTAAAATTTTCCGTCAAGGTGCTGTCGCTGTTGTTGATGGCCACAACGAGAGCGCCTGAACTGTATCCCGGGGTATTTACGCTTATTTCCACCGGACCATTGGGCGCCGCCGGAAATGTATAAACTCCGCTGGAATTGGTAGTGGCCGATCCCAGGGAGTCTGCGCTTCCCCCAGCGTAGGAACTCATGACCACGGTGGCCCCCACCACGGGTTCACTGGCGACCGTTCCCGGAGCACCGGCAAGGACGGTACCGTTAATAACGGCACTCCATCCCATCATCGGAAAACTCACTAGCGCGATGGTTGACAAGTAAAGCGGAATCTTTTTCATGTTTAAGCCCTCCCTCAACAGTAAAGTTTAAAACTCTCTCTGTTATAAATTAATACTCAAACGACGAATTTGCCCCAAAAAAGTAGAGGGATCCTGGTGGAGAGGGGACAAACTGTGCTTGCTTAGTCTTAATCCTGCTTTAATCTTGTGGGATTTAAACAAAAAAAGCCGGTGGGGGACCCACCGGCTTTTTGAAAGAGATATTAAGAATCCGGTTACTTATTTAACCTGAAACAGGAAGCCGTTGCCGGGAGCAAAAGCTCCGGGCACCATCACGCGGTCCGCATTCGCCGGGATGGAGACTTGATGTTGAAGCGCTCCGCTTAAGTTGAAAATCGATACCGTACGAGCCATGGTCTTCGGTGAAAACTCCAAAGCCAATTGGCCTCCTGCAGAGATAAACCGAATGCTGTTGTCTCCGGTAGCGGCAGCCACCTGACTAAAAATCGGTATCGGCTGTTGGACGGTGAAATTGAGGGTCACGGCGGCGCCAGCGGCCACAGTCGTATTCACGGTGGAATCGTTAATCGCGCCCGTGTTAAACGTATAGAGAATTTTTACCCGGTAATTGGCGATGGTTCCGGCTATCATGTTGACGAAATCGTAAAGACCGTTCACGTCCGTCGTAGCGGAATCAACCGTCCAAAAAGTCGTGGAGCCTGCGCCGAAGTTCGTCGCGCGGCGCTGCAGATAGAGTTTCGCACCCGACAAAGGACTTACCGCTCCTCCCTGGTATTGGGAGGAGATAGTTCCGCCCAAGGAAGCCGTGGCCGTGGTGAGAACGGCGTTCAGGGTGGTGGTGGCACCAAAAGAAACGGTGGCCGAAGTGTCCAATGCCGCCAGATCGGAGTCGCTCTTGAATCCGACGCTGCTGATCTTGATGGTGTAGGTGTTGGAAGGGAGCGAATCCGAGTAATTCCCGAAAGTGTCGGTGCTGACGCTGTCGACCCGGACGAAGCTGTCGGGCTTTGCCGTGTTGGCATAGAAGATAATGGAGTTGCCCGTTTTGATGATGGGATTGCCAGTGGCGGCGCTCTTAATCGTCCCGCTGATTTTTCCCTTGTTGTTGGAGAGTGAGAAGGTCCCAACCGTGGTGGTGGAATTCCATACCGCGGCGATACTGCCCGCGCTCGAGCTTGAAAAACCCGACTTCGTGGCGGAAACGGAATATCCCGTGCCCGTGCCGACGCTGTCAAAGGCGTACTGGCCCAGCGTGTTGGTGTACACGGAAATCGGAGCGCCCAAGGTGCCCCCGGAAAGCGTCACAATGGCGCTGTCAATGGGAGCCGAATTCGAGGATGCGAGCACCGTTCCGGTAATGGTGGAGGTGTTGTTGTTGATGACAAGGGTCGCGTTTTCCGTGAGAGCGGCACCGTTGTAGGCAAAGGCGGCCGTGTAGTTGTTGTAACCGGACACGTTGATGGACAGAACCTTTTGTCCATTGGAGCCGGGATTGGTGATGGTATAGGCTCCCGCTCCGTTGGTCGTGCTGTCGTCCTGAAGCGTGCCCGTGCTGGTGCCGTTGAGCAGTTTTACCAAGGCGCCGCTAACCGGGGAGGCGCCGATGCCCGTTCCCGTTGTGACAGTTCCTGTTATATTTGCGGCCCAAAGCGAGACAGGTAAAATTGCCATCGCCAAAGCATATTTCCATGATTTCATGGTGTTTCTCTCCTTCATGGTGTACCCTCTCCCCTTTGGGAAAATTATCCCCGTTGCAGAATCTATACTCACCGATATCAAATGTAAAGTGGTTTTTAAGGAACACCCATTAACTAGTCTATTATTCATTAGATTAGCAGGAGTTGTTACACGACGCTTACAATATGAATGTTTTCAGCTAAAGTCCCGAATACCTTTTAACTACAATAAAAACAGCCGTAGTTTATCCTTTTTTTACCCAATGGCCCTTTCATAGGTTGAACGGCTTTCCTTAAAGCAGCAACCCCGTTTTTTCATCAAAGAAGGCAATTTTTTGGGAGGGGAAGTCCCAAGAAAACCAGTCCCCAGGGCGGGCCGAAGTACTGCCGGGTATTTTTGCCGCGAAAGTAGTGGTCTCATGGGCCATGTAAAAACAGGTTTGATCAGCCTGCTTTTCGATGGCCGTGACGAAGCCGCGCAATTTGGGGCTGGAGTCGGCAGGTCGCAACTGTTCGGGTCGAATTCCAGCGACAACCTGTGAGCGGCCCTGCAGGCGACCCACTTGTTCTTCGGACAGTTCGAATTCCAGAGCCGGGGAAAAGAAACCAGGGACGCCCAATTTTGTCTCAATCCTTCCGTGAAACAGATTCATTCCCGGGGATCCGATAAAGGAGGCCACGAAGGTGTTGGCGGGACGGAGGTAAAGATCGTCGGGAGTGGCGCATTGCTGCGTATATCCCTGATGGAGCACCACGACCCGATCGCCCAGCGTCAGGGCCTCGTTTTGATCGTGGGTGACAAAAAGCATGGGGGTGCGAAGCTGTTGGTGAAGCTTTTGGATCTCAACGCGCAGTTGCAGGCGCATCTGGGCATCCAGGCTCGAAAGGGGTTCGTCGAAGAGGAAAATCTGCGGGCGCCGTAAAATGGCGCGGCCGAGCGCGACGCGTTGACGCTCCCCGCCGCTGATCTCCGCAGGATAACGTTCAAGCAATTCCACGATTCCCAGCACATGGGCGATTTCGCGCACCTTGGTTTTCCTCTCTAGGCGCGGTGTTCCGCGCAGTTTGAGGCCAAACCCCAGGTTTTCGGACACGGTGAGATGGGGCATCAGCGTGTAATTCTGGAACACGATGGCCGTGTCCCTATTCTTGGGGGGCAGCCCGTCCAGGAGGCGATCGCCTAAGCTTACGCTTCCCGTGCTTTGTTCTTCCAGTCCGGCGATGATCCGCAGCAAAGTGGACTTCCCGCATCCCGAGGGCCCCACGATGGCCACGAGCTCGCCCTCCGCCACTTCGAGTGAGAAGGCGCGCAGGGCCTCAATCCCGCCCGGAAAGGTTTTGGAAATGTCGTCCAGGATAAGTCGCGTCATTTAGGCCTCGGTGAGACGGCTTAAGGCCGATTGAAACTGGCGGTGAACCAAAGCGAAGAACAGCGCCGTGGGAACCACGGTGAGGGTGCATCCCGCCAGCAGCAATCCATAAGGGACGCGCATGCTTCCGGCGTTCAAACTGGACAGGCCGACGGTGACGGTGAGGTGCGTTTGCGTGGAGAGCATGATGAGAGGCACAAGGTGTTCCTGCCAGCACAAAACGAATTGAATGAGGGCGAAGGCGATGAGGGCGGGCTTCACCAGCGGCAGCGCGCCTAAAAAGACGCGGTATTCCCCCGCCCCTTCGCAGCGGGTCATGTCCAGGAGCGCATCCGGCAGGCGCCGGAAAATGGCGGTAAAATAAAGGATGCCAATGCCGCTCGCGGCTCCCGGCAAGATCACGGACCATGGCGTGTCGAGCAGCGAGAGCTTGTTCATCCAGATGAAGAGGGGAAGGATCAGGACCTGGCGCGGAATGAGCACGGTGAGCACCGCCAGGATGAACAGAGGCTGTTTGTGCCGAAAGTGAAATTTGGCGAACACATAGCCCGAGCCGGCCGCGAAGGATGTCGCCAAAAAAGTCTCCACGATGGCGATGAACAGGGAGTTCAGGAATTGGCGCGGATATGGGATCCAGGATCCATCGAGCAAAGAGCTGTAATACCGGGGGTTAAAATGATGGGGAAGCAGGGGAAAAGGCGTGAAGATGTCCGCGTCGGATTTGAAGCTTGCGCAGAACATCCATACGAAGGGAAAGGCGAAGGCCACGCACAGTGCTGCCAAGGCGAGGGTGGCCATGAGAGGCGCGGCCTGTTTTTTGATCGGGAACCTTTTGGCCGGGAACATACGTTAAGCGGGAAGCCTTTTCGCGGCGGAAAATTTCACGGCGGAAAACAGACGAATGCGGCCTTGCGTCAGGATGAACCACAGCACCAGCATGAGCAGCGGCAGGGAGGAAAAGGAGATGGCCACGGCAGACCCGAAATTTCCCAAAGTAAAGGCGGTGATGTAGGAATAGGAAATCAGAAGAAGGCCCGCGTCCAGAACGCCTCCAGAGCCGCCGAGCAGGACGTAGGCGCCCTCAAAAAGCGTGAAGGCATCCAGGAACAGAAAGGCGGCCACGAAGGCGGTGACGGGTCTTAAGAGCGGCAAGGTGATATAGCGGAAAAGTTGTCCGGCCGAAGCGCCCTCGGTGCGGGCGGTGTCGTAGTACGAGCCGGGAATGCCTTCCAGGCCGGAAAGAAAGATGAGGGTGATGAAGCCTGTCCACCGCCACATGGCCAGAAGCGCGAGGCTCGGTTTGACGAAACGGGGATCCCGGATCCAGTCCACGTTTGGAAGGCCGAAGGGATGGAGGAAAACCCGGTTGAGCAGGCCGAAGGGACCGCTGAAAATCAGAACATACAGGAGCGCCATCACGAGCGGCGGAGTCAAGCCGGGCAGCATCAGGCAGAATTGGATGAGCGCGCGGGATTTGCGGTAGGTGCGGCGCAGCAAATGGGCCAGTCCCAGGGCCAGGGGCAGGATGAGGAGCACCGACAGGGCGCAGTAGGCGAAAGTGTTGCGCAGGGCATGCCAAAAACGCGCGTCGTGGACAAGCGTACGGTAATGCAAAAAGCCCACGAAGGAGGTGTTCCCATACAGGTCGTCGCTTTCCAGGCTGAGATGGAAACCTTGAAGAAGCGGGATAAACCAGAAAACGAAAAGCGCCGTGAAAAACGGCGCCAGCAGAAGAAAAGGAAGGGGACGCGTTCTGCGTCTAGGGGACATGGTGGGGCATGGAACTTTCCTCTTCAGTTCCCGCTGCTTAAGGAGTCTAAGGAGGCGTTCAAGGCTTTGTTCCGCTTTGCTGGCCACGCTGGCCAAAAGTCATTTGCGCGATTTGAGCGCGTATCGCGCTGATGGTGTTTTCCGGTGTGGCCTGATGCTGAACCACGCTTAGGAAATACTGCTCGCGCAGGAGGTTGATAATAAGCGCATGCAAAGGCGACTGAACGGTGTAGGGCATGTTGGGCGCGATGTCGGTGAACAGTTGGGCCAGATTCTGATTGCCGAAAAAGGGATTCGGCTGCGAGAAACGCAAATCCGTCCAGGAGGGCCGGTAGGCTGAAAAGCTGTTGCCCTGCAAATACCGATCCACATTGGCGTCGGGGTCCGTCATCACCCATTCCACGAATTTCCAGGAACGCTCCACCTGGGGGCTCTTTTTGAAAATCACAAGCCCCTGGCCGGAAAAGCTGGAAGTGTTCCGGTGTCCGTGTGAAAGCGAATCGGTCCATACCGGCAGGGGCATGGCGCGCCACTTTCCGACATGGGTGGTGTCGAAATTTTGAATCATGTCCAGGCCATACCAGTCAGGCCCTATAAGGCTGAGCACGGAATTGCTTTGCACGTAGTTCGCGAAAAAACCGGGCTCAAAAATTCCGCCGCGATCCGGAACGAAAGCAACGCTGTCGTTTATCCAGCTGACCAGGCGTTTCCAGGTGTCGACCGTAACGACGGAGTCCGGAAAGGCCACCCCCTGGGCGTTGTACAGGTCATATCCGCGCTGCCGCAGCAGGATGTCGAGGTAGGACCAGTCCATGGCGGTGAGCATCATGTGTTTGTGCTTTAGGCTCTGACCCACGGCTTCAAATTTGTCCCAGGTGCTAAGATCCTTGGGGCTGATGCCCAAACTTTTGAACATGTCCGCCCGATACCACAGCACCACCGAACTCAGGCTTTGCGGAACGCCGTAGGTGCGGCCTTTCCAGGTGAAAAGCCCCATGCGCTGGGGCAGAATTCCCTTCGCCAGGGGGCTTGCGGCGATGCGATCGGTGAGATCCACGAACGGAACCTCTCCCTTGAGGTAGAGGCTGAAGAAAATTTCCTCAAACTGGACGATGTCCGGGGTGTTGATCCCGCTTTTGATGGCAAGCGAGAGCTTGTCCGGCATTTCCGTGAAGCCGAAGGACTGGATGTTGGCCTGAAAATCCTTGTCCACCTTCTGCTGGTAGAGCTGGGCCATGTTCTGGTAGTACTTCAAGTCGGCGTCGGAACTGACCCAAATCGTGACGGGCGGGGCGGCGGGCGCAAAACCCGCCAGGACCGCGAGAAAAAACAGGGCGCGAAAAAATGTGCTTGGCTGCATAGTGGGGGGATAATATAGCGATTTATCCCGGCCGTTTTCAGGCCGTGCGATTTACCTTTCCGCCGAGTAAAACCCGTTTAAGGCACGCTCAGGATGTATCTCTCCAAACTGCGCATCTTCGGCTTCAAATCCTTCGCCAACCGCGTGGAGGTCAATTTTCCCAGCGAGGGCATCACCTCGGTGGTGGGTCCCAATGGTTGCGGCAAGTCCAACATCATCGACGCCATCCGCTGGGTCCTGGGCGAACAGCGCGCGCGCGCGCTACGCTCCACCAAAATGGAGGACGTGATTTTTTCGGGCACCGCGGATCGGCCGCCCACGGGGATGGCGGAAGTCAGCCTGCTCATCAACAACGACAGCGGCATTCTTCCCTCGGACTACACCCAGGTGATGATCACCCGCCGCGCCTACCGGAACGGCGAGAGCGAATACCTCATCAACAACCAAACCTGCCGCCTTAAGGACATTCACAATCTGTTCTACGACACGGGCATGGGCGCCGCGTCCTACAGCCTCATCGAGGCCAAGATGATCGACAGCATCCTCTCGGACAAGGCCGAGGAGCGGCGGGTGATGTTCGAGGAAGCCGCCGGCATTTCGAAGTACAAGCAGCAGCGCAAGGAGACCCTGCGGCAGCTCGAGAGGACGGCCCAGGACCTCACCCGCGTGGAAGACGGGCTGCGCCATGTCCAGCAAAATGTGAACATGTTCGAACGCCAGGCCAAGAAGGCCGAAAAGTGGCGCGAGGTCCATGTGGCGCACCGTTCCCTGGAGCTCAGCTATCAGTACGACTCTTTCCTCAAGTTCGCGGACGAGCTGGAAGAGCTGCAGTCGGCGCGCGCCAAGGACGAAAACAGGCAGTCCGAGCTGGACGCCCGGCGTGCGACCGAGGAAGCCTTGCTGGAAGAAGAAAAACTGGGGCTTTTTGAAGAAGAGCGGCAAGTGGCCGAACTAAGCCAAAAGGCGGCCGGAACCCAGGCGGAAGCCGTTCGCCTGGAAACCGAGGCTCTCCGCAACTCCGATCGCATTGAGCACCTTGAAGATTCCCTGCGGAGGCTGCAGGCCGAGGCTGTGGAATCGCGGGCCCGGCTTGGAGACATGGAACGCCAGCGCGCTCAGGCGGTGGAAGAGTCGGGTGAACTGGAGAATTTTCTGGCCGAGGCCGCTGGTAAAACCGGAGAGGCGCGCGCCGATTTGGACGCGGCTTCCGCGCGCGTCCGCGAGGCCCGCGCCGAATCCGACACGTTGAATGAAGAACGCCTGTCCTCTTTGCACGAGCTGTCGGGCCTTCAGCAGCGCCTCAGCGCCGTCGAGGGCGAACTGCAGCGCGTGCAGGACAATGAAGAGGAATGGGGCGGCGAGCGGGAGATGCGCGAAGGGCGGCTGCTGGAAACGCGCCGCGAACGTGAAGAGGCGCAGCGCGCCCTGGCCGAGGCCGAACACGCGGCGCAAACGGCCGTGGCGAATTTGGAGAAGACGCTCCGGGAAGTTGAAGAAGCCGGCCTGGAGCTGGAGGGCGAACGCGCCCGCGAACAGGAGTTGCACCGGACGCAGGTGGCTCTCGACACCCAGCGGACCTTGCTGCTGGGTCTTGAAGCCGGCGGTGAGGGAATGGACGCGGGCGTCAAATATCTGCTCGCCGAGGCCAAGGAGCGCGTGCAGGCTTTGCTGATAGACGTGCTCCAGGTTCCCCAGGAATTTCTGGTCCCCGTGGAACGGGCTTTGGGCAAGTCGCTGCAGGTCGTGCTGGTTTCAGACCCGCAGCGCGGAATGGAGCTTCTCGCCGTTTTGCGGCAATCGAAAAAAGGGGACGCGGTCTTCGGTTTTCCATCCGCCAGGTTTCGCCGCGAGCGCCCGGATCTTTCCGGACAACCGGGCTTTCAAGGCTGGCTCGTTGAAAAAGTCGGCTGTCCTTCGGAGTGGAAGGGAGTTTTGGAATGGGCTTTGGGCCATCATGCCCTGGTAGACTCCCTGAATGCTGCGTTCGCGATAGTTCCGCCGCTGGAAAGAAAAGATTTGTGGTTTTGGACCCCGGAGGGGGAGTCCCTGCACACGGGCGGGATCCTCTATGGAGGCTCCCCGGTGGCCGATCAGGCGGGACTTCTGCAGCGCAAGGCCCAGCTCCGCGAAGTGGAGGCGAGGCTTCTGGGGCTCGAGGCGGATCTGTCCGCTGCGGCAGCGCAGGCAAAAGCTCTTGAGGAGAAGAAGGCCGCCTTGACGCGACAGGTGGATTTTTTGCGCATGCAGGGACGGGAGGCGGAGAAGAACGTCCACGAGCTTCGCGCGCGCGCGGAATTTCGCGGCAGCCAGGCGGAAGCGCTGGACAGCGAAGTGGTGCAACTCCGTCTCAAGCTGGATTCCACCGCGGGCCGCAAGTCGGATCTGTTGCGCGACGCGGAAGTCTTGCGCGGCCAATGGAACGTGGCCGAGGAATCGCGCCGAACGCTTGAGAACCGGTTTCAGGCGGTGCAGGAGAAACTCCAGCGGCAAAATGCGGACCTCAGCCGCCTGGAAGCGGAATGGCGGCGTTTTGAGCAGGAGCGAAGCGAGGCCGAAGGGCGCCTCCAGGCGGCGCGCGCGCGCATCGGAGTTTTACAAAGCGGCGAAGCCGAACTTCACAGCGCTTCAGAGCGCTCCGCCCAGCAGCGCGAGGAATGGGAATCCCAGGCGCGGCTTCTGCGCGAGAAAAACTCAGGGATGGCGGGGGATATTCAAAGCGTGAATGAAAGGCTTTCCGGCGAAGAGCGCGCGCGTGACGCCGTGAAAACCGCTTACGACGCGAAGGCGGGCCACCTTGAAGAACGCCGCACCCGGCTGCGCCGTCTGCAGGACGAATTGCGGGGGCTGACGGAGGAGGTGCACCGCCGCTCCCTGCGGTTCGAGCAGCTGCGATCCGCGCTGCAATCCATTCAACAGCGCATGTTCGAGCGGCATGAGGTGGACTTCGCGCGCGAAGAGGTGGTTTTCGACCGGGTCGAATACGATCCGGAAACCGCCCCCGATCAAATCGCTGAGCTGTTTGAGAAACTCAAATCCCTGGGCAACATCAACGCCGGCGCCCTAGAGGATTACGAGGCGGAAAAGGCCCGCCTCGAAGAGGTTCGCAAGCAGTTCGAGGATCTCGACAAGGCGCGGCAGGGGCTGGAGCGGGCCATCAAAAAACTCGACAAGGCAGCGCGGGAGCAGTTCTTGGCCACCTTCGCCGTGGTTCAAAAAAACTTTCAGGAGGTTTTTTCCTCTTTGTTCGAAGGCGGCGAAGCCCAGCTCGCCCTGGAGGAAAACGTGGATCCCCTCGATTCCCGCATCGAGATCAATGCGCGGCCGACCGGCAAGAAAATGCGGGGAGTGTCCCTGCTTTCGGGCGGTGAACGCGCGCTCACTGCCATCTCCCTGCTGTTCGCGCTTTACCTTGTGCGCCCGTCGCCCTATTGCATCATGGATGAGGTCGACGGCCCTTTGGACGACGCCAACATCGGCCGCTTCGTCAATCTTTTGCGCCGCTTCAGCCACCAGACGCAATTCATCGTGGTGACCCACAACAAGCGCACCATGGCCGCCTCTGACATGCTCTATGGCGTCACCCAAGAAATCAAGGGCATTTCCAAACTGGTTGCGGTGCAGCTGGACGAGGCCGCGCGCATAGCCGCCTGACATGCCGCTTGATAGTTGACCATAACAATGCGGCCGTAATCATGCTCCCGTGATTATGCAACCATAAAGGCGATGGCAAACGTGGCCTCTTTTTCCCCGGCCTGGTATCATCGGCTCCTGCGCGCCCACCCCGCGGAGAGGGGGGGCGATCTCTGGTTCCAGGAAGAGGCGCGCGCGGAGAGGCTCTCAAACTCAATCCGCATCGTCTATATCCTGGCCTGGCTCCTTTCCACCGCCCTGCACGCGCCGGGGAATTTTTTCTGGTCGAATTTTGGCAATCTGGGATTGGGGAGCGTTTGGCTTATCTGGGCCGTCGCGTTTCAGGTTTGGCTGTATTTCCGTCCCTACCGCCTGGGGTATAAATTCCTCAGCACCGCCGTGGACATGGGCCTTATCACGGCCATCATCTGGGTGTATCAGTTTGCGGACGGCCCCGTTTACGCGCTCAAGGTGCCGACGTATCTGAACTATTTCTGCTGTCTCGGGCTGGCCGCGCTGCGTTTCAAGCGCGGCCTGGCCGTGTTCGGCGGTTTCCTCGCGGTGGGGTGTTACCTGGTGCTTTTTCTTTACTTCAACCTCCGCTATCACATCGTTTACGGGACGGGCGCCGAGCACACGACGACCTCCAAGATCAGCTGGCACTATATCGCCTATCAGGTTGTCTATCTGGCCGTGTTCAGTTTCCTGACGTATGTCATGGCAGTGAACGTGAAGCGTCTCGTGGAACTGCGTGCGCGCGAGGGTCTGGCGGCCACCCGCGCGCAGGAGCGCGCCTTGGTGGCCGCCAGCGTGGCCCACGAGATCAAGAATCCGCTGGAGGGGATTTACGGGGCCGCGCAATTGTTGATGGAAGAGGCCAAGGGAAATCCCCGCTTCGTCCAAATGATTCTCAAGGACTCTGTTAGGTTGAACGAAACGGTGCACCAGTTCCTGCGCTTTTCCCGCCCGTTCGTCGCCCGGTTGTCGGATTTTGATTTGGTGGCCGAGGTCCAAGCTTTCTGCCATTCCCAGAACGAGCTGAATCCGAAGGGTCTTCTGGAGTTTACCTCAAGGAGTGCGGCTTTCGCCGTCCATTCCGATCCTGAAGGCATTCAGCAAATCCTCCTTAACCTGACCCAGAACGCGAGGCGTTTCCAGCATGAGGGTCTGCCGGTGCGCATTCATTTTGAACCACACGGCGAGGTCGCCGAAATCCGGGTCGAGGACGATGGCGAAGGCGTTCCCGAGGAGCTGCGCGGCAAGCTGTTCGAGGCGTTTCAAACCACTTCGCCCAAGGGCACGGGGCTCGGGCTTGCCATTTCCCGAAAAATCGCGCGCGAACTGGGGGGCGATCTTTATTTTGAATCCCTTGAGCCGGGTGCCCGTTTCATCGTGGTGGTGAAAAGGCGCGCCGGACCGGAGGCTTCCTCATGAGCGTGGGAGTGAGCGCTGGACAGACGAAGTCGGGGCACGGCTGCGTTTTGGTCGTGGACGACGAGGAACACATCCGTGAGATTATCGCTGCGACGCTCTCTCCGCTAGCAGGAAAGGTTCTGGTGGCCGGGTCCGCGGAGGAAGCCCTGGAAATTCTTCGCGACGAAAACGTGGACGTGGTGGTGAGCGACATTCACATGCCGGGCATGACCGGTTTGGAATTTCTGCGTCAGGTGAAATTGGAGCAGCCTTCCGTTCTTTTTTTGATGGTGACCGCGCATGGTTCCCTGGACACAGTGGTGCAGGCGCTTAGGCACGGGGCCTCCGATTTTCTGACCAAGCCTTTTGAGAATTCCGAGTTGCGGGAAATCGTGAAAAGACTGCTGAGTTCTCCCACGCCGCCGTCCCAGGTCGCATCTTACGCTTTTGAAACCGGGAGCGTTGGAAAGGCCTCTGTAAAAGCGCTAGGGGAGAGCCCCGTCTTCAAAGCCTGCCTGGAGAAGATGCACAAGGCCTCCCAGAGCGACTCCACGGTGCTGCTTCTCGGTGAGAGCGGCACGGGGAAGGAAGTGGGAGCGCGCCTCCTGCACGATCTTTCTCCGCGGCGTGGCAGCCCTTTCATCCCCGTGAATTGCGGAGCCATTCCCGAAAATCTTATCGAGTCCGAACTGTTCGGCCATGAAAAGGGGGCGTTCACGGGAGCCTCGGTCTCCAAGCCGGGGCGGTTCGTTCTCGCCGAAGGCGGCACGGTGTTTCTCGACGAAATAGGAGAGCTTCCCCTTTCCATGCAGGTGAAACTCTTGCGGGTCCTGCAGGAGCGCGTCGTGGATCCTGTGGGAGGGAGAGGTTCTGTCCGCGTGGATTTCCGTCTGGTCGCCGCGACCAACCGCAATCTGCGCGAAGAGGTTCGCCAGGGCCGCTTCCGCGAGGATCTTTACTTTCGCCTCAACATCATTTCCATCGAAATGCCGCCCCTGAGGGAAAGGGGAAACGATATCCTGATCTTGACGCGGTATTTTCTGGATCATTTCAACCGGCGTTATGGAACCCTTTACCATTTGACGTCCGCGCAGGAGAGGCCTTTATTGGATTATTCCTGGCCGGGCAACGTGCGGGAGCTCGCCAACGTGGTGGAGCGCGCGGTGGTGCTGGCTGCGGGTCCGGAATTATTCTTTCAATTGGAAGGCGCGGTTGCCGAAGATGCGCCCAAAGCTCCAGATATCCCTCATACATCCCAAGCCTCCCATGCTATAAAAGGGCGCAAGCAGGACGTGGAACGCGAGGAAATTCTCAAAGCGCTTGAAACTAGCCGCTGGAATAAAACCCATGCCGCTGAAAGCTTGGGCATTTCTCGGCGCGGCCTCTTGTATAAGATTAAGGAATACGGAATCCGTTAGTCGGACACCCCATGATTGCCAACGATTGATTGTTAGAGGTTAGCGCCCAGAGCTGGAAGCTTTAGTCCTTTAACCCTTTAACCTTTGACCTTTCAAAGATCTAAGCGGCAGCTTCTTCTTCGCGCCAGACGAGAAGGCTTCCGCAGCTTTCACAGGTCAAGAGCGAGCTTTTCTTGCTGACTTCAATGACGCGCTGCGGCGTCTGGGTGCGGCTGCATACGTCGCAATACCGGTGTTTGTGGTTCACCGCCGCGATGACATAGGGAGTCCCGCGGCGCTGCACCACCCGATCATAGAGGGACAAAACCTTCTTGCCGATCTTGCTGCGCGGTTCCACGCCCAGTTTTGCCTCTGCGGCGATGCGATCCTCGATGCCGTTAATCTCTTCGGTGAGAAGCTGGAGTTCGGGCTCGTTGGCTTCGCGCACTTTTTGGTATTCGGCTTCCACCTGTTCCAAGTCTTTTTGCAGGTTCTCCAGTATTTGCTGAAAATGGAGGACGCTGGCGTTGGCCGTATCAATGTTCTTCTTGTGCGCGGCTATCTCAAGGTGAATGGCGTCGTATTCGCGATTGGTGGTGATGTTGTTGAGGCGCTTGTCGCTTTCCTGCAGGAATTGGGTTTCCGCAGCTACGGCGTCCTGGTTTTCCCTAATCTTGGCCTGAGTTTCCGCGATTTGGGCCTGAATGCGGTCCAAGTTCGCTTTTTCCTTGCCGATGGAATCCTTTAACGTTTGGATCCGGAGGGGCAGGTCCCTTTTGGTCTGCTTGAGCTCATAAACCTTCTTATCCACCGCGGACAGTTGAAGAAGGTATTGCAGATCCTCTTGCATGCGAAGCACCCTGGGGTTCGGCATCCAAAATCCGACACCCGCCCCCTTTGCGCGAAGATGCGAAGGATGCTGAGTTCAGGACGCCATGAAAGAAACTTCCGAATCCTTTTTGGAAACGGAAGGAAACAGAACGAGGGCTAAAATAGCTAGAAATCGGGGGGGATTCAACGCGAAGGTGAAAAGTCAGACAGATCCGCTGCCTAAATCCACCCTGCGGTTGAACCGGGAAGCCGCTAAATCCCATCCTTTTGTGAAACCCAGTTCCACAAGGCCCGGAAAATCTCCGAATATCGGCGACAGCTGTTCTTGTTCCGAAGACTCGATTCTGCCCAGGACAAAGCTTGAAAGATCGCGGTTCGGGGGGCATGGGCCGACCCCGATGCGGATGCGCGGAAATCCCTCGCCGATGCGGCCGATAATATCGCGGAGTCCGTTGTGTCCGCCGTGCCCGCCCTCGGCGCGAATGCGAATGGAGCCGATGGGCAAGGTCACGTCATCCGCAACGACCACCAGGTCCGAAGGAGGGATCTTGTAAAACGTCAGGAGCGCCTGGACCGCTTCGCCGCTCAAATTCATGAAGGTCTGGGGTTTGGCTATCAAGAGCGACAGGGGACCGAGGGCGGCCTTGCAAAGCAAGGCCGCACCCCAGACTTTCCAGCCGTCTTGCGCTCCGGCGGCTTTTGCCGCCGCGTCCGCCAAAGCGAATCCGACGTTGTGCCGCGTGTGATCGTATTTGGGGCCCGGATTTCCCAGGCCCACCAGAAGCGGCATGGCTGCAGGTTACTTCGAGGGTTTGCCGCCGCTCTTGCCGCCCGCTCCCGCCGCGGGGGCCGCTTTGTCCTTGCCCTCCGCTGCTGCGGGTGTTGCTGCGGCCGCGGGTGCTGCCGCTGCGGCCGTTGCCGCGGCTGCCGCGATGGCTTCATCTTCCTTGCGGCCCGTGCCGACGCCGAACAGGGCGGTGCGGCCGGGAGTCACGAAGACGCCCTTCTCGAATTTGAGATCTCTCACGTAAAAGGTCTTGCCGGTTTCCATGTCAGAGACGTCGATTACGAAACTCTCCGGAATGTCCTGCACCTTGGCCTTGAGCTTGACGCTTTTCTTGGCGATCGCGAAGACCCCGCCCTGGACTTTCACGCCAATGGGAATGCCCTGGGAAATCACCGGAATCGTCACGATAACAGGGTGGACTTCGTCCACGCGCAGAAAGTCGATATGCAGGGCGTCGCGGCGGATGGGATCGCGTTCCACCTGCTTCACCATCACATTCTGAACTTCCCCGTCCAGATTCATCTCGATGACGTGGTTGCGCTTGGGCAAGAGGGTGCGCAGGTCGGTGGCCTTGACTTCAATCAGGCGCGGCTCGCTTTTCGGACCGTAGACGATGCCGGGGACGCCGCCTTCGCGGCGCATGGCCGCCAATTTTCCTTTGGATCCGGGTTCGCGTTTTTTCGCGGTAAGCTTAAGATGTTCCATTTTGATTCCTCGTTCGGTACAACATGCCGGCCGCATGCCTTCCCGAGTGGGTTTGAGCGCCAAGCCTTCCGGAGTTTCCGGGGGCCGCCGGGGGCGGGTTGGCTGGGGCGGCAGGATTCGAACCTACGAATGGCGGATCCAAAAACCGCAGTCTTACCACTTGACGACGCCCCAACGTCACCGAGGGGGCAAACTTAGAAAAAAGAGCCTGTTTTAAAGCGCGTCAGCGCGGAAAAACGGCAGTGGGGGGCCACTGCATTCAGGCATTCCCGAGCCTTGCTTTCTTCCTGGAACAGCGCGAACAGGCTGGCGCCGCTGCCGGTTAAAAGAGCTTTCTCAGGGCTAAAAGAAGTCAGGATTTCCCGAATTTGATGTATTTGAGGAAAATGGGCGGCGATGGGTTCTTCGAAATCGTTGTGCAGCGCGGCATAAAAATCCTTATTTCCCGCTTCGGAGGCATAGCGAAGTTTAAAACGCTTCCATTCCATCTCCCGCTCATCTCCGGACGGATTTCCGCGTAACTGTTGATAGGCCCAGGCGGTGTCGATGTGGCAGGGAGGGGTCGCCACAACGACATGGAAGGGAAAGGGTTGCGGGGCTGCCGAAAGAACTTCCCCACGGCCTTCCGCAAAGGCCGAGGATCCAAAAAGAAAGAAAGCCACGTCGGCGCCCAGTTCCGGCGCAATGTCGCGCAGTTCTTGGGGTGAGAGATTTAAATTCCACAAAGTGCTTGCAAGTCGCAGCGCGGAGGCCGCATCGGAACTGCCGCCGCCCAGGCCCGCTCCGGTGGGAATGCGTTTCCGCAATGAAAAACGGATGCCTCGTTCCGATTTGAGCTTGTGAGAATAACGCTTCCGCACCAAAGCGGCGGCTTTGTAAACGAGATTGTCCTCCGGGCGACCAGGAATCTCCGCATCGCAAAGAACCTCAATACCGCTCCATAGTTCGGCGGTTAAGGTATCGCCGAATTCCAGGGCTTGGAACAAGGTGCCCAGTTCATGATATCCGTCCGGGCGTTTGCCGCGCACTTCCAGAAACAGGTTGATTTTCGCGGGGCAGGGAAGAACGGTTGGGAGGGGCATGGAGTTAATAATTTAAATCGCTTCCATTTTTGTTACAGGATTCCGATGGAAAGTAAACGGGAAAGCAAAAAGCCGCGTCACCTCCTGAACCTGGTGGACGAACGCTCGGACCGGGTGGTGGAGCTCGTTGCCGCCGCAGCGCGGGTTAAGGCGGAGTTTCAAAAGTCCGGTCCTTCCGATTTGCTCAAAGGCCGCACGGCAGCCCTCTTTTTCGAGAAACCCAGCCTTCGCACGCGGGTCACCTTCGAAGTGGCCATGATCCAGACGGGCGGAGCGGCGGTGGTTTTGGATCCCGCCTCGGTGTCCTTGGGCAAGCGCGAATCGGTTCAGGATGCAGCCCGAAGCCTGTCGCGCTGGGTCGATTGCATCGTGGCCCGCACCTTTTCCCAAAATCTCGTGGAGGAGTTGGCGCTCTATGCTTCCGTGCCTGTCATCAATGCCCTCACCGATGTCGAGCATCCCTGCCAGGCTCTGGCCTTTGGTGAAATGCTGCTGGAAAAACGCGGTGACCTCAAGGGCGCGCGTGTCGCGTTCATCGGAGACGGCAACAACGTTGCCAACAGCCTGGCTGCCCTGGCCGGGCATTGCGGCATGCATTTCACTTTGGCCTGTCCCGAGGGTTTTGAGCAGCCTTCCGCGTTCCTAGCTAAGGTGACGGATCTCTGCCGCGCCTCCGGAGGAAGCTACCGTCAGGTTCGCGATCCCCGCGAAGCGGTACACGGAGCGGATGTGATTTACACCGACGTATGGATCAGCATGGGCGAGGAAAATCAGGCGGCGCAAAAAAGGAAAAGTTTTTCGGCATATCAGGTCAATACTCAGCTTCTCACCGCTGCTCCTTCGGAGTGCCTTGTGACCCATTGTCTGCCGGCACATTTGGGGGAGGAGATCACCGCCGAGGTGATGGAATCGCCCCGCTGCGTCTGTTTCGACGAGGCGGAAAACCGCCTGCACGCCCAGAAAGCCGTGCTGCTTGATCTGATACGTTCCCTTTAGAGCTTAACCTCTTTAGTCCAAGGCATTCAGGCACCTAGCCTGGTGAGAGTTCCCGCAGGGCGGCGAGATAGTCGGCATTGCGGGCGGTTTTGCCCTGGAAATGCTCCAAGATGACGGACAGCTTGTCCTCCGAAAAAGTCAGTTTCATCTGCTTGGTGATTTTCCCTTTGTAGCCCCACTTTTTCATGAGGTCTTCGCTGAGTTCAAAAGCGTCCTCCGGCGCGTAAAAATTCATCTCGGCGGATTGAAAGGCGCAGCATTCCTCCATGTCCATGCACTCAGGGGGATGCGTTCCGTTTTCCTTCTCCATCCATTTGTGGACGTGGCGCTTGCGCACGTCGAGGACCTGGTCCAGGCGCATGGAACCGATGATGAGGAAACGGCCGCGCAGGGTTTCAATAAGGCCCTGGTAGCGCGTGCCAAAAAGAAAATAACGGCGGCGCCCTTTCATCGCTGCCAGACGCGCCCGGGCCTCCATGCAATTCAGGAATCCAAACGTGCCGGTTTCATAGCTTGGATCGAGCAGCGGCTCTCCGCTGGAGTCCACGGCTTCGCGCACCGGCCATGCATGCAGGCGCGTGGTGGACAGGTGGATGAGAACCCCTTCCTCCTTGCCGCGGTAATCCTGCCAGTTTCCAATTATCATCACGTTCTTTCTTGCCGGTTTGCGCCGGGTTAAAGGCAAGCCCTTCCAACCCTCAAGGGATTCTCAAAGCGGTTCAGCAGTTTGGGTGAGCTTTGGTTTTTGGGTTGCCGAAAGAAAGGCCCCTGAGTGCAGAGGCCATCAAGCCTGCATGGGAATATAAGCGAATATAAGCGGAAGGGAAAGGAAGGAGAGGTCAAACCTCCCCGCCATCCCAGTCAGACTTCCACTCTCTCTGCCGTCACGTCCCTCCCCAAAAACAGGGAAGCCAAATGGTCGAAGTTTTCGGTTTGATCGGTGGTCAAAAAACGCTCGGCGGCGTTTCGGGTCAGGCGCGTTTCAATTTCGGGATGGCGATGTAGATAGTTCTCCAGGCTGGGGGCCACGATATCCCCCTGCACCAAGACTTCGGTTTCAGCGGGCACGAGCTTGCGGATGGCGGGATAAATCAGGGGATAATGCGTGCAGGCGAGCAGGAGCGCATCCATGCGCGGTGCCGCATCCAGGGTTTCCCGCCAGTAACGGTCCAGGAAATATTCCAGTCCCGGACCCGAGAGTTCGCCGGATTCCACCAAGGGCACCAGCATGGGACAAACCACCTGCGTCAATTTCATTTGCGGGGAAAGTTTGGCCAACTCCAAGGCGTAACTGTCCGAACGCACGGTGCCTTCCGTGGCCCACAAGGCGACATGGCTTCCGGCCGGCTTTTGGGCCAGCGCCTCCACCGAAGGGCGTATGATGCCGAGGACGCGCTTGTCCGGATACTTCACGGGGAGAAGGCGCTGTTGAATCGTGCGAAGCGCCTTGGCGGAAGCCGTGTTGCAGGCGATCACCACAAGCAGGCAATCCTCAGAGAAAAGATGCTCCAGGCTTTCGGCGGTGAATTTGAGGATGGCCTCGAAGGAGCGGTTGCCGTAGGGCGTCCGCGCATTGTCGCCGAGATAGAGATAATCGTATTGCGGCAGTCTTTCGCGAATCTTGCGGTACACGGTGAGGCCGCCAAAGCCGGAGTCAAAGATGCCGATGCGCATGAGGTCTCTCTGCAGGTAAAGATGCGATTTTTGGAGGTTTTGCCGGGGCCATTCTTCTTAAGTTCTTCTTAAGTTATCCCTGATCGATCCGGAAAAAAATGCATCCGGCTTTACCCTGTCCCCATTATCCTTTGGAGGAAAAATGAGATTCTTGCTCAGACTGGTGGTCCTTCTCCTCGTGCTCGCCGTTGCCGCGCTGGCCGTCGCCTATTCCGGACTTTACAACGTGGCCGCCACCAATCAACATTCCCGACTGGTGCAGCGCTTCCTGATGCTGGTCTCGGACAGGTCCGAGGAGCACCACTCCGCGGGCATCGTGGTGCCGGACAACCTGCAAGACACGGCCGTCATTCATTTGGGATATCAGCATTTCCAGGAAATGTGCGTGCAGTGTCACGGCGCGCCGGGCATGGAACGCTCGGAAATGGCAAGAGGCCTGAATCCCAGGGCGCCCCGGCTTGTTTATGCCTCCAGGGAAATGCCGCCCGCGCAATTGTTTTGGATCGTCAAAAACGGCATCAAGATGACAGGCATGCCCGCCTTCGCGTCGACCCACACGGACGATGAGATTTGGGCCATCACGGCCTTTGTGAAACAGTTGTCGACCTACGATTCCACTTCCTATGCCGATCTAAAGCACAAGTGGGCCGAGCGGGGCGAGAGCATGGACATGGATCGCTAAAGCAGGGGAACCGAGTGTTCTTCGGCGGCATTTTTCCAGCCGATGTCAGATGAAGTGAGCCTTTTCACGGGAAAGCCTGGATAACATGAGCGAAGAAGCGTTCGCCCAGCTCGGAAATTATCCCTCTTTGATCTTGGCGGAAGTCGCCAAGTCCCGGCTTGCCCTGAGCGGGATTCAGGCGGAGATATTCGACAGCGAACTCGCGAACCTTTACACCAACGCCCTGGGCGGTGTCAAGCTCATGGTCCGGCGGGAGGATTATGACGCCGCGCGCTTGGTGCTGGAATCGGCGGACGTTGTCGGCGAGGACGCGGTTTCCGACGAGGACGTGATTACCGAGGGTTCCCTTTATTGTCCAAGGTGCCATTCCAAGGACGTGGAAGTCAAGAGCCCGGATTTTTCGCGTCGCGGATTTTCCCTCAGCCGGACCTTGCGAAATTGGTTTGGATTCCAAAAGGACATGCGCTGCCGTCATTGCGGAAATGTCTGGATGGGCTAGGCCTGTGGACGCCATCAAGCTCAAGAATTCCTGCATCTGCGGGAACACGCTGCCCTATCCCGATTGCTGCGGCCGCTTTGCTCAGGCTTCGAATCCGATCTTGGCGGCAGACGGGTCAGACGAAGCAAACGAAGCGGAACGCAAATGGGTCGATTTTCGCCACGCGTTCCACGAGCTGTACATGTATTTGCTCCCGCTGCGGAGCCTTTATCAGGCCTACTGGGAAAAACTGAGCCGGGAGGATTATCCGCATCACCTACTCATGGCCGATGCGGAATACGGCCGTGCGGTGCTGGCCAATTTTTTCTGGGATTACTCTGTTCAGTTCTCCGATTCGCGTCCCATCCTGCGGGCTGCGCGGGACGTCGAGGGCAAAGACCTTCGCCTGGCCAACGATTTCCGTCAATGGAGCCTCGCTCCTCTCTGGCCCGCGCTTGTCGTGGAAGCAGATAGCCATCAAGGTTATTTGCGAATGTTCGGGATGGAAAAATTGCATCGGGTTATCCACGGCGGCGCGCTGCCCGAGCCCGGCACCTACGCGGCGGTAAGACTCCTGTCCTATCGCGGCGAAGAATTCGTGCATCCCGCGGTCCTCTCCCTTTCGCCCGAAGGATTTTCCGAGGCCCTCCTGGAAAAGTCCTTTCACTACATCTATGCGGCATTAGGACTCAAGTCAGGCGCGGGCCTTAGGCCCGACGTTCAGTGCGAGGAATGGCGCCGCCACGGAGCCTTGTTTCTATCGCTGTGGCGTGAGCGCACCTACGACGCCGTTGTCGGAACTCCCGCGAGCAAGGCCAGTGCCGTGCCTGCGTTCAGCCTGCCAGTGGTTAGCGCCGAAACGGCCGTCCGGAAATTGGCCTCCAGTGACGCGTTGCCGCTTGGCAAGGCGCGGTTCGAAATAAAACATCGGGCCCTTACTTTGGCCCGGCTGGATGTGCGCGGCAGCGCTGTGCACGTCACCCTGCTTGATGAATCCTTTCGTCCCGGCGTGCTCCTCTGGCT
>Ga0206814_10121_pt1 | contig 21950 bp, 12 predicted proteins | sample Alteio_BWOrgCont_90_FD_152850 | JGI IMG/M metagenome (GOLD analysis project Ga0206814, IMG submission 152850) | Enriched cells from forest soil in Barre Woods Harvard Forest LTER site, Petersham, Massachusetts, United States -... | ecosystem: Environmental > Terrestrial > Soil > Temperate forest >...
TGGATGCCCGGCTTCACCAGATCGTTCCAGTCCTTGATCTTCCAGGGATTGCCTTTGCGCACCAGGAACACGATGGTCGAGGTGTAAGGCGTGGAGCTTTCCGGCAGCCGTTTCTGCCAGTCCGGCGGCAGAAGTTTTGCATTTTTGGCGATGGCGTCGATGTCGGCCGCCAGCGCCAGGGTGACGATATCGGCCTGAAGACCGTCGATCACCGCCCGCGCCTGGGCGCCCGAGCCGCCATTGGAAGTGTTGAGGGTGACACTGTCGGCCTTCCATTGCTTGGCGAAGGCGGCGCCCAGGTCCTGATACAGCTCACGGGTGGGGTCGTAGCTGACATTCAGCAGCGTGACCTCAGCCGCCTGGGCGGTGGTGGCGGCGAAGATGGCGGCCGCCGTCAATAAGGCGAGAAGGGATTTCATGAGCGGCTCCGGGTATTAAATCGAAAGCTGGGCGCGCAACGCCACGGCGGAAACATTCTGGCCGGCGTTGAGGGTGGGGATGGCCGGCACTGTCGTGGCGGTGCCATTCGCGGTGATGCCGGTGAGGGCGTTCTGGGACGATCCGGATTGCAGCTTGCTCGACTGGATCAGTTCATAATTGAACGCGAAGCGCACCACCTGGTTGGGATACCAGTTGATCCCAGCGGTGAAGATGCGCTGATCGCCGCCCCGCACCGTGTTGTAGAAGTCATAAGTGCGCGACGCGCCCGACGCCGCAGTGATCACATTGGCGGTGCTGAGGACATTGTCGTTGAGATTGGTGTCGCTGTAGCGCAGCGCCAGCTCCCAGGCGCCCCAACCGCCGCCATTCAAGTCCAGCGGATGTTCGACCTTGGGGGGCGTGAAGGCGCCGGTGGCGTAATTGTAGAGGCGGCTCTCGCCGGTGAGAATCCAGCTGGCTTGCGCGTACCAGGCGGAGAAATTGTTGTTGGTGGGGGTGACGATCTGGGTGCCGCTGGTGGTGGCGAACGCCACCGGGGCGCGGTTCACCTGAAAACCGTAATAGCCGGCCTGGCCGTAAAGACTCTTCCATTGCAGCGCCGTTTCCACGCCCCATTGCGTCAGATGGTTGGCGGAAAGCGCCCCGGTCGTGGCGAGCGTATAGCCGTTGGAATCCACCGTCAGTTCCGGCGGATCGGACAAGGTGATGCTGTTGCGCGCCGTGCCGCCGGGGGTGGTGGAAAGATTGGCGGCGCCGCCGATGGTGGAGTTGGGCGGGCGGATAATATAGGTGCCGTTGACCCCGATCAGCCAGTTGAACGCGTCGCCCGCAAAAGGCAGCCAGGAGGCGCGGCCCACTACCGCCTGTTGCTCCCCAAAGGTGGGCGCGGCGGTGGCACCGGCCGCGGCCAGCGCCTTGGCGCCGTCGCTGACCTTGTCACCGGTATAGGAAACCGCGCCATACAGGGTGGGAGCGGTATAGATGATGCTGACGGCATCGCGCCCATCGCCGCCCGCCAGATTGCGCTGCAGGTCGGACGGCGAATTGCGCTCCAGGAAAATGGTATCGCCGGAAGAGGTGCCGTCCTCGATATTGGTGGGCGGGGGGAAAGCGCCGATACGGAAGGCCCAGGCGCCCAATCCGTCATATTCCAGATAGACCGACTGGACATGACCGGGGGTTTCGGTGCCGCCGCTGCCGCCGAAATCGAAATTGGCGTTGTAGCTCCAGTCACCGAATACCCGGCCCGACAGGCCCAGATAGATGCGGCGGAAATTGGAGCCGCTGCTTAAGCCCGGCGCATAGGAGGCCGGAAGACTCTTGGCGGCGCTGGTCTGGCTGTAGATCGCGGTGTCGTACTGAATCAGGGTGCGCAGTGCGGCGCTGAAACGGTCATCGGGGGTGGAGATCTGCAGCCGGCCATTGCCGACGGTGGCACGGTTGATGCCGGTCGAGGCCGCAGAAAGCTGGCTGTTGAGATCGGCATACTGGTCCGAGGTGCTGCGCTTGAGGTCCGCGACTGCCGCGCTGTTGTCGCCGCTGGCGGTGACGGTTTGGGCATTGGCATTTTTCAGCTGCTGCACCTGGTTGTTGAGGTCGGCGACGCTGCGTTCCAGGGCCTCGATCTGGGCCTGGGTGTTGTCCGTGGCGGCAAGGGCCGGGGTGGTGAGGCCCGCGATGGCGGCGCCGGCGAGAAGAAAACTGCGGAAAGAAAAAATCATTGGTGATGATCCCCTGCTGAGGCGTGCAGCATGAGACGATAATCTCTATCTAGTCAATAGAGATTTAGAGCATTACTGCCAAACTGCGCGAATTACTGCGTTTTTTGTGGTTCAACAGAAAGAAAAATGGGTTTCTAGAGCGCCCCGGCGCGGCGCATCTGGGCCGCCGCCGCGGCCAGGCTGCGCGATTCCAGCACTTCGGCGGTGGCGTCGCGCGCCGCCAGCAGCGCCTTGCGGATGCCGCAAACCGCTTCGTCAAAACAATCGTCGCATTTGCGATAGGCCATCACGCTGACACAGGGACTGAGCGCCAAAGGCCCATCGGTGACCCTGAGGACATCGGCGAAGCTGATGTCCTTGGCGGCCCGTCCCAGGGAATAACCGCCCAGCCTTCCGCGATGGCTGCGCACAATGCCGGGCTTCTTCAGTTCCAGCAGGATCTGTTCCAGGAATTTGCGCGGCACGCCGGCCGCCCGGGCGATGTCGGAAATCTGCATCGGCTCGGTCTCGCTCCGGGCCGCCAGGACCAGGAGGGCGCGGAGGGCATAGCGCGATTTTTGGGAGAGCATGGCTTTGTATAGACGATTAAGTTTATAGAGTATACCGGCCGCCCGGCCGTTACGGCAAGCCCGGGAACTTGATAAGTATTTGTAACAAAAGGACCTCTACAACACGTTGCGACCAATCTGTACATGGCGATAGAAGTCATTTGCGCCTATAGTCCCGCGGCAAAATCCTACGGCCCTGGCGGCTTTCCGGGCTGAGAGGACCCGTCCATGATTCCCAAAGGTTTGGAATTGACGAGCCCATGACTTGGATTGTCCGCGTCGCGCTGGAGCGGCCTCTCACTTTCATCGTGCTCGCCCTGCTGATCCTGATCGCGGGACCGGTGGCGGCGCTCAACATGCCGGTCGATATTTTCCCCTCCATCAACATTCCGGTGGTGGGGGTGGTGTTCCAGTTCGGCGGGTTGCAGGCCTCTGAAATTTCCGGCCGCATGATCACGCCGTTCACGCGCATCATGAGCACCACGGTGGACAATATCGAGCATATTGAAAGTCAGTCGCTGCCCGGCGAGGGCATCGTCAAGGTTTACTTCCAGCCCGGCGCCGATATCCGCCTGGCGCAGGCGCAGCTTTCCGCCGTGGCGCCGCAATCCGTCCGCAGCATGCCGGCCGGCACCCAGCCGCCATCGATTCTCGATTACAGCGCCTCCACCGTGCCGGTGCTGCAGGTCGCCTATTCCAGCAAGGTGTTGTCGGAATCCGAGATCCTGGACCTGGCGCAGAATTTCATCCGGCCGCATCTGGTGTCGGTGCGCGGCGCCTCCATCGCCCTGCCGTTCGGCGGCAAGGGAAGGCAGATCAATTTCGACCTGGATACGGAGGCGATGCAGGCGCATGGCCTTTCCGCCACCGACATCCAGAATGCGCTGGCTTCGCAGAACCAGGTCGTGCCCGCCGGTTTCGCCAAGATCGGCAGCTTCCAGTATGCCATCCAGCTGAACAACGCCACCACCACGGTGGAACAGATGAACGATCTGCCGGTAAAAACCGTGAACGGCGCCACCATCTATATGCGCGACGTCGCCCATGTGCGCGATGGGCCGCCGCCGCAGAACAATGTGGTGCATGTCGATAATGGCCGCGCCGTGCTGTCGCCGATCATGAAAAACGGCACCGCCTCCACCCTGGACGTGGTGCAGGGCGTCAAGGACATGCTTCCCTTGATCAAGAGTCAGTTGCCCGACTCGTTCCGCATCGATCTGCTGGTGGACCAGTCTATCTTCGTGAAAGCGGCGGTAACCGGGGTGGCGCGCGAAGGCCTGATCGCCGCCTGTCTCACCAGCCTGATGATCCTGATGTTCTTAGGGTCCTGGCGCTCCACCGTGATCATCGCGATTTCGATTCCGCTGGCGGTGCTGTCGGCGCTGGCGGCGCTGTGGGCGTTCGGCCAGACCTTGAACATTATGACCTTGGGCGGGCTGGCGCTGGCGGTGGGCATATTGGTGGACGACGCCACGGTCACCATCGAGAACATGAATTGGCATCTGGAGCACGGCAAGGACGTCAACACCGCGATCATGGACGGGGCGCGCCAGATCGTGCAGCCCGCCTTTGTCTCGCTGCTCTGCATCTGCATCGTGTTCGTGCCGATGTTCGCGCTGCCGGGCGTGGCGGGCTTTCTGTTCGTGCCCATGGCGATGGCGGTGGTGTTCGCCATGATCGCCTCCTTCATCCTGTCGCGCACCCTGGTGCCCACCATGGCGATGTATCTGCTGCGGCCCCATGATGCGCCCGGGGCGCACCAGACCAAGGATTCTCACGTCCTGGCGCGAATGCAAATCAAATTCGAGAATGGCGTGACCGCGATGCGCGAGGGCTATCGCAACCTTTTGGCGCTGGCGATGGCGCGCCGGCGGCTGTTTATCACCGGCTTTCTGGTGCTGGTGGGCGCGTCCTTCCTGCTGGTGCCGTTCCTGGGTTCGAATTTCTTTCCCACCGTGGATACCGGCCAGATGGAATTGCATGCCCGGTTGCCGGTCGGCACCCGCATCGAGGACACGTTGCAGGCTTTTGGCCGCATTGAGGATGACATCCGCAAGATCATCCCGCCCCGCGACCTGGACACCATCATCGACAATATCGGACTGACCGGAAGCTCCGTCACCATCATGTATGTCAATGACGGCACCATTGGCCCCAGCGATGGCGACGTCATCATCGCCCTGAAAGACGGCCATCGCCCCACCGCCGACTATATGCGCCTGATGCGTGAAAAATTGCCGCGCGATTTCCCCGGCGTGGATTTTTCCTTCCCGCCCGCCGATATCGTCAGCCAGATCCTGAATTTCGGCACCCCGGCGCCGATCGACCTGCAGGTCACCGGCACCGATCTGAACAAGACCGCCGATTACGCCCAGCGGCTGCTGCGCCAGATGAAACATGTGCCGGGGATCGCCGATGCCCGCATGCAGCAGGCCAATAGCGCGCCGCAGCTGCGCTTCGATGTCGACCGCGCCCGCATTGCCCAGCTTGGCCTGACGGAGCAGAGCGTCACCGGCGCACTGGCCACGGCGCTGGCGGGCACCGGCACCACCGCGCCCAATTTCTGGCTCAATCCCCAGAACAATGTGTCTTACGGTATGGTCACCCAGATGCCGGAATACCGGCTGGACAGCCTCACCGCGCTGAACAATCTGCCGGTGACCGGCGGCACCTCCATGCAGGTGCTGGGAAGCCTGGGCCACTTCACCCGCACCGTGACCCCCGCCCTGGTGTCGCAATATAATATTCTTCCCGAGATCGATCTCTATGCCACCACCCAGGACCGGGATCTGGGCGCGGTGGCGAGCGACATCCAGAAGATCATCGACCAGAACAAGCAATACCTGCCGCGCGGTTCGGTGGTCACGCTGCGCGGCCAGGCCGTCACCATGAACGCCGCCTTTAGCGGCCTGTTCCTGGGCCTGTTCGGCGCCATTCTGCTGATCTATCTGTTGATCGTGGTGAACTTCCAGTCCTGGCTCGATCCTTTCGTGATCATCACCGCCCTCCCCGCGGCGCTGGCCGGGATTGTCTGGACGCTGTTCGCCACCGGCACCACCTTGTCGGTGCCGGCCCTGACCGGCGCCATCATGTGCATGGGAGTTGCCACCGCCAACTCGATCCTGGTGGTGAGCTTCGCCCGCGAGCGGCTGGCCGCCACGGGCGATCCCATTCGCGCCGCGGTGGAAGCCGGCTTTATCCGTTTCCGCCCGGTGCTGATGACGGCGCTGGCGATGATTATCGGCATGGCGCCGATGGCGCTGGGCCTGGGCGAAGGCGGCGAACAGAATGCCCCCCTGGGCCGCGCCGTTATCGGGGGACTGATATTCGCAACTTGCGCCACCCTGATGTTCGTGCCGGTGGTATTCAGCATCGTGCATGGCCGTGGGCACTCCCACCCCGCGCCCACGCCCTATGCCGATGTGAAATCCGGAGAAGAAGTGTATGCCTGACAAGTCCGATCATTCCGAACCCGGCATGGAGCCGGACATCCTGCGTCATACCGCGCCGCCGCGCCTGAAATTCTATGGCGTGGTGGCGCTTGTGGTCGCGGCGGTGGTGGTGGCGGCGGGGCTGGGCATGCGCTTCTATTCCGGGGTGCGCACCCAGCAATGGACCGAGGACCAGGCTGTGCCCAGCGTCCAGACCATCGCGCTCAAGGGAACCAAGGCGGGCGGCGCACTTGATTTGCCCGGCGATGTCGAACCTTTCACCAATGCGCCGATCTATGCCCAGATTTCCGGCACGGTGGAGAAATGGAATGTCGATATCGGCGGGCTGGTAAAACAGGGCGATGTGCTGGCCCAGATCGATCCGCGCCCCTATCAGGCGGCGCTGGCCCAGGCGCAGGGCGCGCTGGCGCGGGACAGCGCCACCCTGGCCAATGCCAGGGTTGACCTGACGCGCTATCAGGCGCTGGCGGCGCAGAACGCCATTTCCAACCAGCAACTCTCCACCCAGCAGGCCACCGTCGGGGCCGATGCCGGCCTGGTGGAATCCGACAGGGCGCAAGTGCAGACCGCCCAGATCAATCTGGGCTGGACCAAGATCGTGGCGCCGTTCGGCGGCACCGTCACCAGCCGCGCGATCGATGTGGGCAATCTGGTGACGGCGGGATCCTCCGGGACGCCGACACCGCTGTTCACCGTCACCGACCAGACCAAGCTGCGCATATATGTGCGCATGCCGCAGGTCTATCTGTCAGGCGTGACCCCGGGCATGACGGCGGAATTCTCGGTGCCGGAATATCCCGGCCGCAGCTTTACCGCCGAACTGACCAATTCGGCCGGAGCGGTGGCGGCCAGCAGCGGTACCCAGCTGCTCCAGTTCCAGATCGACAACAAGGATGGCGCGATCAAGCCGGGCGACTATGCCGAGATGCATTTCAAGTTCCCCGCCACCGCGGGCGTGGTGCGCATTCCCGCCACGGCGCTTCTGTTCCGCGATGAAGGCATGCTGGTGGCCACGGTGGACGCCAGCAACCATGTCGCGCTGAAGCCGATCGACATCCGCACCGATCTGGGCAATGCGGTGGAAGCCACCGGGCTTGCCGCCGATGACCGGGTGATCGACAACCCCTCCGATTCGCTGCGCGCCGGCGATCTGGTAAAACCTTCGCCGGAGCCTGAACAGGCCGGCGGCAAAGCCTCATAATTTATTCGGAAAGGATCGTCATGCGTCCCACCAGTCCATTGATCACCTCGTTCCTGGGTTTCGCGCTGCTTCTGGCCGGCTGCAACAAGGCGCCCGCCACTGACAGCGCCGCCCTGCCGCACTATGACCTCACCGCCAAGTCGAACGACAAGTACCTGACGGACTTCGCCGCCAAGCCGGGCACGATCAAGACCCAGGACGGTCTGGAATATCAGGTGATCAAGGCCGGCACCGGCAAGGCGCCGCAATCAGGCGCCGACATGGTGACGGTGCGCTACAAGGGCATGCTGATCAACGGCAAGGTGTTCGACGATAATCACGGCAATCCCGCGACGTTCCCCGCCGGCGCTCTGATCCCCGGCTGGATCGAAGCCCTGTCCTTGATGAAGGAAGGCGATCACTGGCAATTGGTGATCCCCTCCGACCTGGGCTATGGCCCGCAGGGGGCCGGCAGCGACATTCCGCCTGACCAGACCCTGGTGTTCGACATGACCCTGATCAAGGTCACACCGGCGCAGTGAGAGGTGCGACCCGCGTAGCGGGGCAAATCAGTCCAGTGGACTGATTTGAGTACCGAGCGCGCCGAGCTTGGGCGAGGCGCAAGGTCACGGATTCAACCAGGCCGCAAAGCTCATCAAGGCCAGACCGATAAACCCGGCCTCCGCCATGCCCAGAACAAGCATGACGGACCAGAAGGCGGCCGGATGGTGCTGCTTGCTGATCGGGAGCCATCGGCCATCGCCTTCGTGCAGGCACAGCCGGAGCGCGTAACCCCAGGCGATGACCAGCGCACTGGAAACAAGAGCGATTTCAAGATGGCGATCCATGGGGCCAAGCTACCCCGGCACCCTGAAACTACAAAGCAAGCGCCGGTCAGAAATTATACTGCAGCGACAGGCCCATTTCGCGCGGCGCCATCGGGATGCATTGCAGCACCCCCGAGGTGCCGGGGTTGTTGAAGCTGCCGTTGGGCACCGAATTCAGCACACCGGTGAATTCCGGAATGCAAACCGGTGTGTTGGCGACATTGTTCATGAAGGCCGACAGGTCCGCGCCGAGATGGCCGACATTGGCGAGCTTGAACATCACATTGACCAGGTCATAGCCCGCATCCTGCTGGGCGGCGCCGTTGGCGTAGAGCGCCAGATCCGCCAGATAGCGGCTCTGGTAATAATTATGCACCGTGAAGGAGGCATCGCCGGCCGTGAAGTCGCCGATGCTCACCTCGCCGAAGGAATAGGTGCCGGTAACGTTCAACTGCCAGCGCGGCGCCGGGATCGGCGTGCCGGAAAGATTGGCGTTTGTATTGCCCGGCGGCAGCAGATAGCCCGCCGGCACGGTATAAGTGAAGTTGGTGTAGCGGGCATCGAGATAGCTGCCGGAGAAATTCAGCGTCAGGTCATCGGTCAGAAGGGTGGTGTTATCCCATTCCAGGCCGGAGACCCTGGCCGTGGGCACATTGAAGGTCACATTGTTCAGGGCGTTGGTGGGGGTGGTGCACTGGTTGGCGTTGAGCAATGCCTGGGTGCAGCTGCCCGCCACGCCCGACGGTCCCACTTCCAGGGTGGTATTGGGAAGGTTCACCTGGGTCTGGAGATTATGATAGGCGGTGATATAGCCGTCGAAATTGGTGCGGGTCGGCAGGCCGAAGAATGACCAGTCCGACTTGATGCCGGTTTCGTAGTCCGTCACCGATTCCGGCTGCGCAACGAGATACGAGGTATTGAAGGTGGCGGAATTGATCGCGCCGGAGCGATAGCCGGAGCGCATGGTGAAATAGACCATGGTCTTGTCGGTCAGGTCGTGGTCGATCGCCAGCGTCCAGGTCGGCTTGTGGAAAGTCTTGTCGACGGTGGTGGGGCATTGCGACAGCGGCAGGGAAACGCCGACCGCATTGGTGAGGGCGCAGACCGTGGTGTAGCCCGAATAGCCGATGCCATCCACGGTATAGGTGCCGGGATTGTAAACCCCGTTGACGGTGGTGGCGGACAGCGCGGCGGTGGTGGGGAAGAGAATCTTGTTGGTGGCCAGATAAGCGTCGCGCTGGTCCACCGTATAGCGGCCGCCCAGGGTGATGCGGGTATCCGGCCAGATGGCATAGGTCGCCTGCGCATAGGCCGCGCCGCTGATGTTCAACTCGCCATTCTGGGTCTGGTCGGTGGTCGAGGCCTGCTTTCCGGCGGCGGCGCTGGGGGCGGAGCCGGCGCTGGGCAGGAAGAGATACTGATAGCCGCCGTCATTGGGATCGGATTCCTCGAAGAAGAACAGGCCGCCGGTCCATTGCAGCTTGTTGTCCATCCCCTTGCCGGTGGCGGTCAGTTCGGACTGCCAGGATTTGTAGCGCGGCATATTGTAGACATAGACGCTGGCGACATAGGGCTGGCCGCGGCTGACGGCTGTGCCGGTGCTGTCCATCCAGCGATAGGCGCCCAGCAGCTTCACATCGATATCATCGTCAAAGGTTTTGTCCGCCACGGCGGAGACGGTGTGGTAATGGCCGACATCCAGATTGCTTTGCGCCTGTTCAGTACTCCAGAACCCTTCGGTCTGTTCGCGCGCCACCGAGGATAGCAGCGAGTTATAGGCGGCGGGCGAAGTGTTGACGCCGCTGACCGTGGTGGTGGTGACGGTGGTGTAATAGGACGCGACCGGGTGGCCCAGCAGATCGGTGAAGGCGGCGCAGGCCGCCGGAATGTTGCAGATCGAAGGCTTGGGTCCGGTGGCGGCGACGGTGCCGACGAAATATCCCAGATCGTGATAGCTGGCGCCGGTGTCATGCTCGGCGGACATGTCGGCGCGGACCAAGAGGCTGAAACTGTCGTCCGGCTGCCATTTGGCCGAGATGCGGCCGGCGATTTTCTGGGTGCCCATGGCCGGCTGGTGATTGGTAAGTCCGGAAACCGGATCGGTGAAATAATTGGCGATATAGCCTTTCTGGCCGGTGGCGGAGAACGCCGCGCGCACCGCCAGCGTGTCGGTGATGGGAATATTGACCGCGCCCTGGAGGCCATATTGGTTGTAATCGCCGCCGGTGACTTTCGCATAGCCGCCGAAATCATCGCCGATCACGGGCGCGCGCGAAGTCATCAGCACCGCGCCGCCGGTGGAGTTGCGGCCGACCAGGGTGCCTTGCGGGCCCTTGAGGACATCGACGCTGTCCAGGTCGAACATCTGGCCGGTCAGGCCGATGGTGCGGGCGAAATAAACTCCGTCCTGATAGATCGCCACCGAAGGATCGAAATCCAGCGCGGTATTGCCGCCGCCGCTGGGACTGTCCAAATTGTGCTGGCCGCGGATGGTGATATCCAGCGTGTCCTGCCGGAAGGTGGAAGGCTGGATGACCAAGGACGGGGTGACGGACTGAAGGTCGGCAACGGTGTTGACGTCCAGCTTTTCCAGATCCGCGGCGCTGAGCGCGGTGATGGAGATGGGAACGGTCTGGGCGTCCTCGGCCACTTTGCGGGCGGTGACGATCACCGTCTCCAGGCCATTGCCGGCGTCGGACGGCTGGTCGCTCTGGGCCCAAGCCGGCATCGCAGCCGTCAGACAGGCCATGCTGGCCGTCAGCATCCAAATTTTGCGCATGTCCCGCCCCTGACTTATCTGTTTTGTGGAACATTAGCGGCAGACGGGGCCGAAACGTAAGTGCGGCACGAGCGCAACACCTTGATAATGGGACTTTTTCCCGGTTTTCGGTACAGGGAAACCCACCCCGGCAATCCCGGCCGCCGCCATCCTGGCCATCGGATTTGCTGCCTGCCGGCGCTTAATCCCGGCATCCGGCGCTTTATCTGCGCGACCGGCCGGCGCTGTTCCTGCGGGTGGCGGCCCATGCCCGATATCACGCTTTGCCATTCCGCCTATGCCGGGGCGCGCCCGACCAACTCAAGGCCCCGGCCTGTCCCATCCGGCCTTTGCCGGTTTGGGACTGGGCTGCTGGTTTTCCGTTTTTCAATTCTTCGCATCGCCGGCACGGCACTGACAAAAAAACAGGCAATGGTTGGGAGCGGATTCGCCTTCCGATGGTTTTCTGCTGACGAGCCGCGGGGCCATCATGCGCGCCTGTTTTCTGGGACAAAATATCTGCGCTTTGGGCTTCGGGGTGGCGATGGTGCAAAGCCCGCCCCTGGACGAAGCCGCCGAGGCGCGTCCGGAAGACGGGGCAGTTGGAAACGGGCCCGAAATCCCGCCGCCGGGGATCGTCCTGGAAAACCGCATGGTCCGGGACCTGAGGCGCCGGGATCTGGGCGATAGTTGGGGATAATTTTGCCGGCCCGAATTACGGCTCTGACAGGCGCCAGCCCTGTCGTCGCAGGCTTGTCGCAGGGGAACTTTGCCCTTGTTTGGGATGGATCGGCCCCTAATATATGTCGCACAGTTGAATCACGCCGTAACCAAATTTTATTGCCGCCCCAATATATTGGTAGGAATGAAGCCTCAACTTTCCGCAGCTCTTCTGGTGGGCGCCTGTCTGGCGCTGTCGGGCTGCGCCACCAAGGATCCGCAGTCGCTGGCCCAGAACGATCCCTGGGAACCGACCAATCGCGCCATCTTCAATTTCGACATTCAGCTGGACCATGCCGTCGCCGAGCCGGTGACGCGGTTCTACATTTCCGCGGTGCCGGAAGTTGCGCGTGACGGTATCCACAACGCGCTCACCAACCTCAATGCGCCGGTTGTATTCGTCAATGACGGCTTGCAACTGGATGGCGACAAGGCGAGCGATACCGCCGGGCGCTTCCTGGTGAATTCCACTGTCGGGCTGGGCGGTCTGATCGACGTCGCCAGCAAGATGGGCATCCCCTATCACGACAATGATTTCGGCATCACCCTGGGCAAGGGCGGCGCTGCGGAAGGCTCCTATCTGGTGCTGCCTTTTGTTGGCCCCAAGCCGCCGCGCGACCTGGTGGGCGCGGGCGTGGATATCGCCTTTGATCCTCTGACCTATATGAGCTGGAACGACTCCACGCTGTACATGATCATCCGCGCCGGCCTGGGCGTGCTGGATGACCAGGCCGCGAATATCGATGCGGTGGATTCCATCGAGCGCTCCTCGATCGATTTCTATGCCACCACCCGCAGCCTCTATCGCCAGAACCGCGCGGCCCAGATCAATGGCGGCCAGCCCAATGCCGATCTGCCGAACTTCTGAGCGCAGTTTCGATTCATCTTCGTTTAAAAAGGTGAACAGCGCGGGCTCGCGTTTTTAACGCTAACTCCAGTCTGCGCTTTTGTGGCCAGCAGACACCTTGCTATGGGCTTTCCGTCGAAGGAGAACTCCCATGCGCGGAACTATTGCCAAATTTGTCACAAACAAGAGCGGTGCGACCGCGATCGAATATGGGCTGATTGCGGCCCTGATCGCGGTGGTGATCATCACCGGCCTGACCACGGTGGGCAGCAACCTCAACGCTCAACTGGGCAGCATCGCAACCAGCTTGCGTTGACCTATTCGGCAGGCGCGGGACGCGCGCCCCCGCGCATGGCGCCGTGGTACCAGCGGTTCCAGCCATTCCTGGCGAAATTGCCGAAGCGGTCGAGATAGAGATAGACCACCGGGGTAGTGTAGAGCGTCAGCGCTTGGCTGAGCAGAAGCCCGCCCACGATGGAAATGCCCAGCGGCTGGCGCAATTCCCAACCCTCGCCCAGCCCGATGGCAAGCGGCAAGGCGCCCAGGATGGCGCCCATGGTGGTCATCATGATCGGGCGGAAGCGCAACAGCGCGGCCTGATAGATCGCTTCCTTGGAATCAAGCTGCTTTTCGCGCTGCAGGCTGATCGCGAAATCGATCAGGATAATGGCATTTTTCTTGACCACCCCCACCAGCAGAATGACGCCAATGAAGGAGATCATGCTGAAATTGGTCTTGAAGATCAGAAGCGCCAGCACCGCACCGACGCCCGCCGATGGCAGCGTGGAAAGAATGGTCAATGGATGGATATAGCTCTCATAGAGGATGCCCAACACAATATAGATCGTGGCGACCGACGCGATGAACAGGATGGGCAGGTTTGAGAGTGAGGCGTTCGCCAATTGCAGCGTGCCCGCCGCTTCGCCATGTACCGAGATCGGCACCGCGATATCGGCCATGGTTTTGTTGATCGCCTTCAGCGCCTGATCCTCGGTATAGCCGGGCGCCACATTGAAGGAGAAGGTGGTGGCGACAAAGGCATCCTGATGATTAACCGCCAGCGGGGTGAAGCCGGGACCATAGGTAGCAATGGCTGACAGCGGAACCATGGTTTCCTGGCGGGTTGAAACCGAGGAGCCGGTGGAGCCGCCGGCCTTGCCGGTGGTTGTGATGGAGTTGGCGGCCTGGTTTTCAACCGCCTGGACGCCCAGACTGGCCGCAGTGGACGTACTGGATGTGGCCGCACCCGCGGTCGTGGTGTCGCTGGATGTGCCGGCACCCGAGGCCGTGGTCGTGGTGGATCCGGTGGAAGCACCGGCCGAGCCAGCAGTGGCGGCCGCGGCCGACGTGGCGGCGGCTGCGAGCGACGTGGCGGCGGCGGTGGCCTGGGTGTTGGAGATATTGCCCGCCGTCGAGACATAGATATCGCGCAGGGTCTCGGGGTTTTGCCAGAAGCTTGGTTCCACCTCCATGATCACATGGTACTGGTTTTTCTCGTTGTAAATGGTCGAGACCGAACGCTGCCCGAAGGCATCATAGAGTGTGTTGTCTACCTGCGTCATGGTCAGGCCAAGCCGGGATTCCGTGCCGCGATCAATATTGAGCAGGACATCCAACCCGTTCTGCTGGCGGTCGGAATTGACGTCTTCCAGTTCCGGCACATTCTGCAGTGCATCGGTGATCTTGGGCACCCAGGTATTGAGATCCTCCAGCGCGTCGGCCTGTATGGTGTATTGTTCGGTGCCATTGCCCTGGCGGCCGCCGGCGCGCACGCCGGTGCTGCTGACCGGCTGCAGGAAGGCGCGTGCGCCGGCAATGGTGGCCAATTGTGGCCGGAGCCTTTCGATAACATCGGCGGTGGAAACATAGCCACGCTGCGCCAGCGGCTTTAGCGTCACATAGGCGTTGCCCGAACTGGTACCGCCACCGCCGCGCCCGCCGGCGCCGCTGCCAATGGAGCCCGCCACCTCGGCCACCGCCGGGTCGGCCTGCACAATCTTCATGAATTGCAGGAATTTCTTGCTCATCAACTGATAAGAGATCGTCTGATCGCCCATGATCCCGGCCATGATGCGGCCTTCGTCCACCTGGGGGAAAAAACCCTTGGGAATGATCACCAGCAGATAGACGTTCAAAACGACGGCCACCAAGAGGGTGAACATGATGGTTTTGGGGTTGTTGAGCGACCAGGCCAGGGTGCGGCGATAAAAATCCAGGCTGGCATCGAACACGCGGCGTGACACGCTCATAAACCGGTTTTCATCATCCTTCGACGAGAAGCTCAGGTAAGCGCACATCATTGGCGTGACCGTCAACGAGACGACCAGCGACATGAAGATGGCGATGGTAAGGGTGACGGCGAATTCGTGAAAAATCCGGCCCAGGATGCCGCCCATCAGCAGAATGGGCAGAAACACGGCCACCAGCGAAATGCTCATGCTGAGAACAGTGAAGGACACTTCCTTCGAGCCGCGCAGTGCGGCCTGTATCCGCTCCTCGCCCATTTCTATATGGCGGGTAACATTTTCCAGCACCACAATGGTGTTATCGACCACGAAGCCGGTGGAGATGATCAGCGCCATCAGGGAAAAATTGTCCAGGCTGTAGCCCAGCAGATACATGCCGCCAAAAGTGCCCAACACAGACAAGGGCACCGAGACCGCGGGCACCAGGGTGGCGCGCAGGCTGCGCAGGAACACAAACACCACCAGCACAACCAGGATGGTGGAAATTACCAGGGTTTGCTCCACGGCGCGCACGGAATTCCGGATGGAGACGGTGGTGTCCTGAATCATTTCCAGGTTGACGGGCGTGGGCAGATCGTGCCGCAACTCGGGAAGCATCGCGTTGATGCGATCCACCACATCGATCACATTGGCTCCCGGCTGTTCGGTCACCGTCACCAGCACGGCGGGCAGGCCATTGGCCATGCCCATATTGCGAATATTTTCCTGGCCGTCCTCGACATCGGCCAAATCGGACAGCCTGACCGGCGCGTTATTGCGGTAGGCAATGATCAGGTTTTGGTATTCCGACGCCTTGCTGGCATTGTCGTTGGAGTAGACCTGATAACGCAGCGCGCCATCTTCGATGGCCCCTTTGGGGCTGTTCGCGCCGGCATTGGCGGCGGAAATGGCGGCGCGCACATCTTCCAGGCCAATCCCGTATTTGAACAGGGCGCGGGGATTAAGCTCTATTCGCACCGCCGGCAGCGCAGCGCCTGACAGCGAGACATCGCCCACGCCGCTGATCTGCGATAATTTCTGCTGCAGAAGATTGGAGGCCTGGTCGTAGATCTCGCCGGGACTCATGGTCTTGGAGGTCAGCGCCATGATGATGATGGGGGCGCTGTTGGGATTGAATTTGCTGTAGGTGGGATTGGAGCGCAGGGCCGCCGGCAAATCGGCGCGGGCGGCGCTGATCGCGGCCTGAACGTCGCGGGCGGCGCCGTCGATATCACGGCTGATGTCGAACTGCATGACGACCTGGGTCGAACCAACGGTGCTGCGGGACGTCATTTCGGTGACATCGCTGATGCCGCTCAAATGCCGTTCCAGCGGAGTCGCTACGGTGTTGGACATCACTTCCGGGCTGGCGCCGGCCATGGTGGCGCTGACCACGATGGTGGGGATGTCCACATTGGGCAGCGGCGCCACAGGCAGCAGGAACAGGGCGCCAAGTCCAGCCAACGCCAAACCGGCCGCCAGAAGCGTGGTGGCGATGGGGCGATGAATGAAGAGCCCGACCATTACTCTGCTCCGGCCGTGTAGGGAGCAGGCCCGCCCCCGCGCCGGCCCGCGCGCCAGGCGCGCAAATCGGCTCCCCAGCGGTCGAAATAGATGTAGATCACCGGCGTGGTGAAGAGCGTGAGAAGCTGGCTGACCAGAAGACCGCCCACAATGGAGATGCCCAGCGGATGGCGCAGCTCGGATCCCATGCCCGAGCCCAGCATCAGGGGCAGCGCGCCAAACAGGGCCGCCACCGTGGTCATCAGGATGGGCCGGAAACGCAGCAGCGCCGCCTGGTGAATGGCTTCGGTGGGTGACTTGCCTTCGTTGCGTTCGGCCTCCAGCGCGAAGTCAATCATCATGATGGCGTTCTTCTTGACGATGCCGATCAAAAGGATAATGCCGATGATGGAAACGATATCGAGTTCATGCCCGGTGATGATCAGGGCCAACAGCGCGCCCACGCCGGCCGAGGGCAGCGTTGAGAGAATGGTCACCGGATGGACGAAGCTTTCGTACAGCACCCCCAACACAATATAGACGGTGATCAGGGCGGCGATGATCAGGCCGACTTCGCTGCCGAGCGCCGACTGGAAGGCGACAGCGGAACCTTCAAACTGTGCGCTGACGCCGGGCGGCAAGCCGACGATATTCTCGGCCTCCTGCACCTGGTCGACAGCGGTGCCCAGTGAATAGCCGGGCGCCACGTCGAAGGAAATCGTCGCCGAAGGGAACTGGCCGAGATGGTCAATCTGCAAGGGCGCAGTGCTCTGCTCAATATGCGCCACCGCGGACAAAGGCACCTGGCCGCCGGCCTGGGAGGGCAGATACATATTGTCCAGCGCCTGGACGCTGTCGGCGATATTGGGGTCAGCCTCCAGGATCACGCGGTTCTGGCTGGAATCGGTGAAGATGGTGGAAATGATGCGCTGGCCGTAGGCATCATAAAGCACATTATCGATCTGGGCGGATGTCAGGCCGAACCGGGCCGCCGTGTCGCGGTCCACGACCAGATTGGCCGCCAAGCCCTGGTCGAGGTAATCGGTGGAGACGTGGAGCAGCGCCGGCTCTTTCTGCAACTGGGCCAGGATCTTTGGCACCACGTCATTGAGCAATGACGTGGTGGCGCCCTGAAGCTGGAACTGGTACTCCGCGCGGCTGACGACAGAGTCGATGGTCAGGTCCTGTACCGGCTGCATATAGAATGTGATGCCCGGCACGGCAGTGGCGTCCTGCTGCAAGCGGTTCATGATGACGGCGAGGCTGTCCCGGCTGTCCTTGTCCTTGAGATTGATCAGATAGCGGCCGCTGTTGAGGGTGTCGTTGGTGCCGTCCACGCCAATGAAGGAGGAAAGACTCTGGACATCCTTGTCTTGCAGGATTTTGGCGGCCAGGGCCTGCTGGCGGCGCGCCATTTCGTCGAACGAGACGGTGGGGCCGGCGGTGGTGATGGCCTGAATAAAGCCGGTGTCCTGGGTCGGGAAAAAGCCTTTGGGAATGAAAATATAGAGGAGGATGGTGAGAGCCAAGGTGCCCACCGCCACCAGCATGGTGAAGCGCTGATGCCGGAGCACCCAGACCAGAAGACGGTCATACTCGGCAATGAATCGCTCAAAATATTCCTGGCTGCGGCGCTGAAAGCTGTTCATGTGCTTCACTTCGTCCTTGTGAGGCTTAAGCAGCTTGGAACACAGCATCGGCACCAGGGTCAGTGACACCACGGCCGAAATCAGGATGGTGACGGCGAGCGTGACGGCGAATTGCCGAAACAGCCGTCCCACCACTTCCTGCATAAAGAGCAGCGGGATCAGGACCGCGATCAGCGACACGGTCAAGGACACGATGGTAAAGCCGATCTCGCCCGCGCCCTTCATCGCCGCTTCGAAGGGATCCATGCCCTTTTCCAGATAGCGGGTGATGTTCTCAATCATCACAATGGCGTCGTCCACCACAAAACCAGCCGAGATGGTCAGCGCCATCAGCGAAAGATTGTTGAGTGAATAGTCCAAAAGATACATGACCGCGAAGGTGCCAACAATGGAGAGCGGCACCGACAGGCTGGGAATGAAGGTGGCGGGGATATTGCGCAGAAAGACGAAGATCACCAAAATCACCAGCACCACCGCCAGCCCCAGCTCGAATTCAACGTCGGCCACCGAGGCGCGGATGGTGTTGGTGCGGTCGGTGAGAATCTGGATCGGATCGATCGAGCCGGGCAGTCCCGCCTGAATCTGGGGCAGGATCGCCTTGATCTGGTCCACCACCGCGATAACATTGGCGTTGGGCTGGCGCTGGACATTGAGCAGGATGGCGGGCTTGGTGTTGGCCCAACTGGACAGCTTGTCGTTCTCAGCGCCCTGTATCACCGTCGCGACGTCTGACAGGTGCACCGGAGCGCCGTTCTTGTAAGCTAGAATAATGTCGCCGTAGTCCTTGGCGCTTTGCAGCTGGTCGTTGGCGTTGATGGTGTAGGACTGATCCGCGCCGTCGAAGCTTCCCTTCGGCGCATTGGAATTGTCGTTGGAAATAGTGGAGCGCAGATCGTCCAGATTGATCCCGTAAGACGCCAACTGCTGCAGGTTCGCGGTGATGCGGACGGCGGGGCGCTCGCCACCAGCGATGCTCACCAGGCCGACGCCCGACAATTGCGAGATTTTCTGTGCGATGCGGGTATCGGCGATCTGCTCGACCGTGGTGATGGGCAGGGCGGCGGAACTGATCGCCAGGGTGATCACCGGCGCATCGGCGGGGTTGACCTTGGCATAAATCGGAGGGGCGGGAAGCTGCGGCAACAAGCTGCCGCCGGCATTGATAGCGGCCTGCACTTCCTGCTCCGCGACGTCCAGGCCGAGAGTCAGGTTGAATTGCAGGGTGATGACTGAGGAGCCGGCCGAGGACACCGACGACATTTCCTTCAGGCCCGGCATTTCGCCGAACTGGCGCTCCAGAATGGCGGTGACCGAGGTGGTCATCACGGCCGGGCTGGCGCCCGGATAGAAGCTCTGCACCTGGATGGTGGGATAATCCACCTCCGGTAGGGCGGAAAGCGGCAGGAAGAGAAAGCCGACAACACCGACCAGCATGATGGCGATCATCAGAAGAGATGTCGCCACCGGCCTTTGAATAAAGGGTGCGCAAGGATTCATCTGTGGTTACCGGCCCTCTGAACGGGGCTCCTCAAGGCGCCCCGGCGAAACCGCCGCCGCCGCCCGGCCCGCCGCCCCGGCCGCCACGTCCGGCGCGCTGCAGCTGGGCCGCGCAGCCCGCCGAGACCGAAGAAAGGTTCTGCCTGAGGCAGCGCATGGCGGCACCGCCCGTTTGGCCGGCGCACAATTTTGGGATGTCGGCGCTGCAGGCTCTTATCGCCGCTGCCTGGGCCTGGCCGCGGGCGGCGCTAGCCGGCGCCTTGCCTGCGGAAGGCGCCTGAATCCGTTGCTGGCCGAGATTGGGGATCAGCACCTGAGCGCCGTCACGCAGCCGGTCGGCGCCATCCACCACCACCGTGTCGCCGGTCTTGAGGCCGTCCAGGATCGCGACATTGTCGCCGTCCTGCACGCCCAGCTTGACGACACGCTGGTTGGCGGTCTTGTCGGGGGTGACCACGAATACGAAAGTGCCCGCGGCGCCGCGCTGCACCGCCGCCACCGGAATCACGGTCTGATGCTGCAGCGTATCCACCAGCAGGCGGATATTGACGAACTGGCTGGGGAAAAGCTTGTTGTCGGCATTGTCGAACAGGGCGCGCAGCTTCACCATGCCGGTGGTGGGATCGATTTCATTGTCGATGGTGGCGAGCTTGCCGCTGGCGATCTTGACGGTCTGGCTGCGGTCATAAGCGTCCACTGGCAGCTCATTGCCACCGGAAGCGCGCGCCATCACCTGGGAAATATTGTCTTCCGGCACGGTGAAGATCACCGACATTGGCGACATTTCCGTCACCACCACGATGCCGGTGCTCTGTCCCGCCGAGACGATATTGCCCACATCCACCTGATGCAGGCCGACACGGCCATCCACCGGCGAGGTGATGCGGGTATAGCCGAGATTGATCTGGGCCGTTTCCACATTGGCCTGGTCGGTCTCAACCAGGCCGTTGTCATTGCCCACCAGGGCCTGCTGGGTGGCCAGCACCTGATCGGAAATGGCGTTCTGGGCGTAAAGCGTCTGATAGCGCTGAAGGTCCACCTTGGCGTTGGCAAGATTGGCCGAATCGCGCGCCAGGGTGCCGCTGACCTGGTCAAGCGCCGCCTGATAGGGGCGGGGATCGATCTGTGCAAGGAGGTCGCCGGCTTTTACCAGCTGACCTTCCGTGAAATAGAATTTGGTGAGCATGCCGCCGACCTGCGGGCGGACCGTGGCGGTCGCGAGCGGAGTCACCGTGCCCAGGGCATCGAACGTGACATTGATCGGCGCGTCCTTGGCGGCGGCGACACCCACCGGCTGGGGCCCGTTGTTGAAGCCGGTGCGGGGCTGGGGCTTGGGATAGATCGCCCAGACCAGCAAACCCAGGATCGCCAGCCCGAGCGCGATGAACACCAGGCGGGACAGGCGCGGGTGGCGGCCGCACCAGCGTTTGAAATCAGCCCACGCGCCTTCGCTCTCGCGCACACCAAGGCCAGCATGGATGTTCTTATTTGTGCTTTCGATATTCATCCTGGGGTCCGGTTATAAAGTGGCCAATTAAAAGAAGCGGCTTTCGCAAGCTCTGGATAAGCCCTGCTCTCAAAGCGGTTTATGCTGCCAGCTTACGCATCCTGCAGTCACATAGCAGCCCGGTTCCGCTTAAATTTGTTGAAACTGTCGCTGGTTCTGAAACAGCGCGATATGGCTGTTTTGTAAGGCTCTGCGCTAGTGAATTACGCTCAATTCATAAATTGGTTCGTCCCGGAATCGGATGTAGGACCAAATCCTACACGCGATTGCCGATCGTTTTCATGACCTGAAACGGGACGGCGGGGCCTTGTGCCTCGGTCCTTTCCTAGTTTTTCCGCGCTAAAGCTGGCGTTTTTCGTGCCAAAGCGGGGCGAAAAGCCCGCTTTTGAGCGGCCCGTCTCCTGCAGCCAACAGCCCGAAGCCCAAAGCCCCGGCTGACCGTGAGCGTGCAGGACACTTCCGACCCCGTGATGAAGGCGGTTTTCCCCGCCCTGGACGGCTTTGGCCTGTCGCTGGCCCAAGCCGGCCCCTCGCCCAAGCGCATGCTGGACCTAGCCGTGGCCGGGATCGCCATCCTTATTTTCCTGCCGCTGTTCGCCCTGATCACCCTGGCCATCGCACTGGATTCCAAAGGCCCGGTGCTGTTTCGCCAGCGCCGCGCCGGCGAAGGCGGCAAACTGTTCGGCATCTACAAATTCCGCAGCATGCATGTGCTGGAAGACGGCACCAATGTGGTGCAGGCGCTGAAAGGCGATGCCCGCATCACCCGCGTCGGCCGCTTCCTGCGCGCCTCTAGCCTGGATGAGCTGCCGCAACTGTTCAACGTCTTGTCCGGCGAGATGTCGCTGGTGGGGCCGCGGCCGCACGCCATCGCCCATGATGAATTCTATTCCGCCCGCATCGCCAATTATCGCGTGCGCCATCTGGTGAAGCCGGGGATGACCGGTTGGGCCCAGGTGCACGGCGCGCGCGGCGCCACCAGCGAACTTTCCGACATGCAGCGGCGCATCGATCTGGACGCCTGGTATGTCGCGCATGAGAGCATCTGGATCGATCTGGTTATTCTCGCCCGCAC
>Ga0206814_10122_pt1 | contig 21919 bp, 39 predicted proteins | sample Alteio_BWOrgCont_90_FD_152850 | JGI IMG/M metagenome (GOLD analysis project Ga0206814, IMG submission 152850) | Enriched cells from forest soil in Barre Woods Harvard Forest LTER site, Petersham, Massachusetts, United States -... | ecosystem: Environmental > Terrestrial > Soil > Temperate forest >...
CGCCAAATACTCTTGCCGCGGCGTCGGCGCCCACATGTTCACTGGCCGCTATCGCGGAAATCGATAAGACCCGCATGTACGCAAGGTTCGCAAGCAAATAGAGTGCGCCGACCAGCAAGGTGCCGCAAGTGAGCGCACGCAGAACATTGCGCTGCGGATTGCGGATCTCGCCCGCCACGAAGCTCAACTGCACCCAACCGTCATAACTCAGCAAACATGCAATGAGTGCGACCCCAAAACTGCTGAGTGAATTTCCAGAAACATCTTGCGCGGCAGCTTTCGACACCGCATTTTGTGCCGCGTGCCCGCTCAGAAGGAGGGCGCCGGCAATGATGATGAGGATTCCCACAACTTTCGCCAGAGTAAAGCTGTTCTGCACCATCGCCCCGAGTTTCACGCCGCGGTAATTCACCCAGGTGAATAAAGCCAGCACAGCCAGACTGAGCGGTTTCGAAAAACTTCCCACCGGCACGAAGTAACCGACATAAATAGAGAACACTACTGCCAGCCAGGCCACCTGCGCGCTACGCGCCACAGTGAAAAGCGACCAACCGCAAAGGAAAGCCGCCGCCGGTCCGTACGCCTCGCGCAGGAAAACGTACTGGCCGCCCGTGGCGGGAAAAGCGGCGCCGAGTTCAGCGCAGGCCAGCGCTCCGGCCAATGACACCACACCCGCAAGGAGCCACACTGTCATGATCATTGACATCGATGGCAGGCTGCGCGCCACCAGGTTCGGAACCAGAAAGATGCCGCCCCCGATCATGCATCCGGCAACGATAGCGATGGAATCGGTTAATGAGAGCTGCCGCGCGAGCTCAGTCCGGCCGCTGGGTACGCTTATGTCTGATGAAGGCAAGGGGGTCATAGATTACGATCCATGCAGGATATCACCCTTTAGACGGAACAGCAGCGAGCAGTCACGATTCGGCCCAGGAACTCAGCCAGCGGGACACACGTCGCGAGTGGTTTCATGGCCGACCAAACTCCTGATGGCACTCTCCGGACCGTGAGAATCTTTGGCCGAACCGGATCCTCAATGGAAGGTCCACGCGTTATACATTCCCGAGTCGCTCTTCAATCGTATAAACTTAGCTGAATCACTCGGATGCCCCTTAAAGAGGTGGTTAAGAGCATTTAGGTTTACCGACTATCCATTATCACTAAGGTCGAGGAGCCCTGAAAGTCATGAGCGTGAAGTTGAATACCCGCCAGGTCGGCGACGTCACCGTTATTGATGTTTCGGGCCGGATTACTCTCGGCGAAGAGTCGAACGCGATACGCAACGAGGTGCGCAACCTCACAGCCAGCGGGAACCGGAAGATCCTGCTGAATCTGGGAGATGTTTCTTATATCGACAGCACTGGCATCGGTGAGCTGGTTGCAGGCTTCACCTCGGCGGCGAAAGGAGGCGGCACGATGAACTGCTGAGCCCGACCAAGCGTGTGAGGACCTGCTGCGGATCAGCAGGGTCAACACCATTTTCGACGTGCCTGAGGATGAGGCGCACGCAGTGGGAAGCTTCGCATAAAAGCAGAGACGGGACCGGGTCGCCGGGGCAACTGTTTCCGTGCCTCCCATGATGCGGAAGTTGGGCGGCCAAGCCGGTGAAATTGCCCTCAAGCAAGGACAATGCGAGTCTTTGGACCGGACGAGATACTCAATGGACGGGTAACGCGTTTCCCGGGACTTGTCGCTCGAACCCTCTAAAACAGCGCATACGGTAAGATTGTTCAAACCGCCATGTCCCTATCCGCCGGCACGCGTTTGGGACCCTACGAAGTCCTCGCGCCGATCGGTGCGGGCGGCATGGGCGAGGTATACGAGGCGCACGACACCAAGCTGGAGCGCAATGTCGCCATCAAAGTTCTCCCGGCGGAGTTTGTGCACGATGCCGATCGGCTGTCTCGTTTTCAAGGCCGCAGGCACACAATCAGGATGTCCGTTTTCTCGTTGAAATTCAGACTGCTCTCCGAAACTATTACCACCCCTTGCGCGCTCTTGAGCAATTGCTCGTATTTATCAGGAAGGTCGATTGGTGTCCCAGAACCAGCACGAGGCCATTCTGTGGTACGAGTTCGCATCGAGAGCAGCTTTCAACAAAGGCGTAGGATAGCATTCTTTGCGGCCCCTTGACACGCCTAGTCGAAAATCGAACAATTAGCGTCATGGCAATCTTCATCGGGCACACACTAGGACTGCCCATGAAGAAGAATCTCGCATCTATAAGCGGGACTGTTCCGAACATTTCCACGGACGCGCCTGGTCTGAATCATGCACGACCGAGCTTAAGGAGGACCACGCATGACGTTTGGGAGCAAGACTAGTTTCAGCGCACTAGTACCGCTGTTTCTGTTCGCCGTCGCTATGCCTGGGCAGGAATTTTCTGCCGAGACGTTGGCGTTTGATCCCGCCGGGAAGCCGCTCAGCGGAAAGTTATACGTGGGCCATGGCAAAATGCGCGGGGATTCACCTGACGGCACTATCATGCTGATGGACCTGGGGGCCAAGACCGCACGCATTTACGACCCCCGGTATAAGGTCTACCTGGAAAGACCCGACCGGACGACCAGCCTGTTGCTAGTAGCCAACGATCCCTGCCAGAAGGACCCTGACAGAAAAAGCGCAGTGGACGCCACCTGTCGGGTAGTTGGGCAGGAAACGGTCAATGGGCGCAGCACGAACAAAACTGAGCTGACCATGACGATTGGCGGCCAGACGCAGACCATTCACGTGTGGTTCGATCCGAAGCTGCACATCTTGGTGCGCTATGAAATGAATGGCAAGATTATCTCGGAATTGCGGAACATTCAGGAGGGGCCACAACCCACGAGCCTGTTTGAACCACCGACCGGGTACCGCAACGGCCTGCCGGGCAGATGAGGCTAGGCGTGTATTCCATCGCCATCTATTTTTTCCATGGCGATCCAGCCGCGGCCAGCGACGTCACGCAACAGTCTTCCTAAAGTTAATGACGAGTATGGCTCGCTGGGAGCACGGGCGGGGCGGGCTTACTGTACTGCTTCGCGATTAATTGACAGTCTGACGCGTGGAGTGAATGGCAACTCGGCCTATCGACGCCAAACCTTAGCTAGTGCAGGTTTGTCAGCACGAGATTCCAGTCTCTGTTTCCACAATTCTCACCTATCTCGCGCATCTCAGAGTAGGACTGGAAATACAGCACTTCGACGGGTCGCTACTCCTTTTCTTTCTCGTAATACGCCAGATTGTTTACGTCGGACCCTTTGAAAGTGATTGTCATCGTTTGGCCATCACTAGAAACCGTCCGCCTAGCGTTGCCCACGGTATGCCCGGCGTGACTCAGAATGGACTCGGAGGTGTACTCGTCTATCCGCGTCATCAATATCCCATCGGTATCTGGGGAGCCAGAAACAGGGTGTTCCTTCCCATCATAATTTGCGGATAGTAGACCGTGTCAGAATTGCCGTTCTTGTACACGGTCGTAACAACTGCTTTCACTTCTCCGCCCTCCTCGCGATAGATGCGCGTATTCAGGATCGCCCACGCCCAGGGCTGCCGAATCGAAATGGCCTTCACGATCGTATCAGTATAACTAGATTGCTGGTCGCCATCGCAGTCCGCATCTTTTCGCCGGGTAGCTTGATTGCGAACCGTATCGATCCCGAGCGGCTGCGAAGTCTAGCATGCGCCCAGGTGGTAAACTATCGAGTCTGCGCTTAATTAAGCCCCTTGGGCAACCCTAATGGAGACACAATTCGGTACTCCCATTGTGACCCGCAGTCCCCGAGGGATACCGACCTATCTCGTCGAGGTGTTCCGAACTGGCAGGTCGTCGCCGTCAGTCAGAATAACGTGCGGCGTGCCCACCGCTTTCTCTCGGAGCAGATTGAGTCGAACGGTCTGGTGCGCTATCGTGGGAGGCCGGACGCGGCTTTCGGTAGCGTTGAATCAATATACCGAGAACGCCAAGGGCCGCCACGGTGACCCATTTGGCAGGTCTTCGCCAAAAATATTGCACGGCCCCCGTTAGCATTCTTGGGGTGGACAACCCTTTTCTTGGCGAAGGATGCCTGGCGGGCCAGGCAATCCGCATGGCAACCGCCACCGCAATGTCTGAGTGCTCGATCATGCGGATAACGAAAGCGGATCGTCCGCGCTGACCGACTTGGATCGGGTGGAACTGGCTGATCCCGACGAGGCTCCCGCGCTGGAGCACGAACTTGTCAGTCAACTGGGAGACATGTGGCTGCTCGGCAATCATCGCCTGTTCTGCGGGGATGGCACCTGACGGAGAAGAAGGGAGGCAAGACTACTATTACCGGTCGCATCGTCTATTCTGCTGACGGTAAGACCCGCACCCTCACCAGCAGCGTACCTAATGCCAATGGCACGAAGACCAAGGCCACCTCTGTTTACGACAAGCAGTAGTTGGCAGACTCGCTAACTCCCGACCGGGCCGCAGATTCCCCCACGGCATTTTTTCTTTGAAGTAAAGACGCCTGCTGAATGCAGAAGTGAATCAACAGTGCCGGTATGTCCAGGTTCTCTTTGGATCGGTGCCGACTCGGATGCCAGCGAGCTACTTGGAACCCTTCTTCTTCGCCGCCCAATAAGCCTTCATCCGCTTGGACTGAGCCTTCCGTGCTGCGGCGGTGAAGATTCGGCCTTGTTTCCTTGGAGTGGCGGGAGCGGCACTCACTCCATTCTTCGATCCCGGCGGACGACCACGGCGTTTGGTGGGTCCTTGTAAGACTTCGATAGCTCGGTCTAGTTTGTCACGTTCTGCAATCAGAGCAGCTACGATTTGTTGGGTGTCCATCAGGAGGAATGATAGCATCAGTACGATACATAACGCGGCGATTAGGTGTTACTCTGAACACTCCGAAACGAGGAGCAAATCGTGCTGGATTTAAGGAAGATCACGGAGGAGTTTGTTGAAGGGCGGCGACACTCCGATCCGGACCTAACCGCTGCGGATAACCAAGTCATCAACGCGATCAAGCAGCGTGATCTGGTTGGCAGAGATCGGGAAAAACAGGTTGTCGATTGGCTCAACCTTTACAAGGTGTTCTGGAACGCCATCCCCGCTTTCCGCACGTACAGGTAAAAGCACGTTGCGCTACCCGACTTCCGCTTGAGCTGCTGAACGGACTCCGTGGTCCTTCCGATCGGCACCAAGTGGAACCATTGAAAATCAGCCTTCCGGGGCGGGAGACGCTTTCACGCCGATTTCTAACACTTATCCGTCGCATGAATTATTTGACCTTTCGGGGTACGAATCCTTTTTTTGTACCCGACAAAATCTTACCCGAACCGTAGAACTTGAAACCGGGAAAAATTCAAGAAGCCTCATCATCAGCCGAGGCGGTTGGATATACAATGAGCCTGTACGGAAAGCCAAAACGGAAATTCCAGACGAAACCAAAGGAGCAAAAAACGATGAAGCGAATCGGAACGGTATTAGTGGTTACCCTCAACCTTTTGGGGTTGAGCATGGTCACGTCAAAAATAGCGTTGTCTCAGCCTGCGGTCCCAGGGCAGATCGCGTATCAATCCACACTTAATATGACGGGTGTATGCACGGGGATGCTTTGCACCTTCACATTTCCCACCGTCCCCGCAGGACACCGCGTCGTCATCGAGCACATAGCTGGCCTAGTTTCCTACAGTTCATCTTCTCCATCTACAACCTACTCAATCTTGATAGCTAGCACCGCGAACATAACAGCCACACCTCTAACGATTGCCCCCACCGACGCATTCACGACATTCACATTCTCTACCCCCGCCGATACCACTACTGGAGCTCAATTCGATCAATCCGTTAAGCTCTATGTCGCTGCTGGTAAATCGTTAAACGTATACGTTCAGCCACCTGGAGGGCTAACGTTCTCAGCGTCGGGGGTCGACTACCAGATTTTGACGCTGACGGGCTATGATATAACCTGTGGCACTACGACACCGTGTACGCCGATAGCCCATTAGCTCGAAGACACGGTGGCGACGGCAGAAGGCAAACTAAACAGTGGGGTTCTAAACCACTCGCGCCCTAAACAGCGGGTTCCGGGAAGTTCCCTCCGTCCAGAAAGTTCGAGTCAACCGGCAGCCGCAGCTGTCAAACCATTCGACCGAGAGAGCGTGCTGTACCGCAGCCTCCGGTGCCGCCACGTCCTCTGGCGTGCTATACGAGGTAACAGCTTTCGCCCAAATGGTCAGGGTCCCCGCGACCACAAGCGGACTGAAAGCAAGTGGAATCGTCCGGTAGCTTTTCCGTATTTCGCATGATTTGTTATACACTTGACGCGATGGGTCCCAAAACGGTGGTCACTCGGAGGGGGTCGACAATTAGGCTGGACCTAGTTATCAGATCGATTTCGAAGATGTTGTAGGATCGTTTCTTGAACGTGACCTCGAGGCCTCCGCTCAAAAAGGGAGACGGCCCGATAATGCGAAGGATCGCACCCTTCGGCAGAAAAACAATCCGTCCTTTTGCGGCTTTGTCGAAATGAACAGCCGCGAAAGGCGTTTTTGTACGGTACGCTCGCGTGGCGGGAGCCTTGCTCTCATCGCTCAGCGCGCTAGAAAGCATTGCCGTCGAAGACACAACTGGTGTTGTCATGTGGCCTGACCTTTCCAAAAATCCTTCTTGCATTTCAGGGCGCCCGAACGGGACCCGTTCCACGGCCGCTGGTACAAAGGTGCCACGGTGGACGGGAAGGTACGTCGGAACAAGAGTGCTCGGTGACACGGACTCGTTGACGAATCCGATGTACCCTCAGTCCAAGGTTAGATTTTAATACACACTCCCGGCATGTCTCAACACTGTCCGCGGAGGGGGTCCATCCCGATCCACTAAAGCAAGCGCGCCTTGCCTATGCGCACTTAGTAGATTCCACATATTCACCATCTGGCTCACAAGGCCGAACACGCGGTGGACAAGGAAACCGGAGCGATTGTCGCTGTCACGCTGCACGGCGCAGATGTTGGAGACACCGCGACGATTCAGGAGACGGTAGCGGAGGCAGGCGAGCGCATTAGCGGTGTGGTGGCGGATACCAACAGTGACGAAGTTGTGAAGCAGGTCAGCGCGGACGGGCCACGCGAAGTGGTCACCGACAAGGGCTATCACAGCCGCGCGGTGGTGAGCGAATTGGCTGAGTGGGGCCTGCGCACGGCCTCCAGGGAGCCCAGTGAAGAGCAGTCGCTCGTCACCGATTTGCGGAGTGAAGGGGCCGTCGCTTGTAGGCCACGCTTGCCTTCCATCTGATCTCCCGTGATGTAGGGCAGGGGAGCAGATGTTTGACAGAAGCTCCCGGCACCGGTGGGTCGGGCTCTATGACGTTGACGGTCCTTCGGGCGTCGTGCGGAACATCGTCTGGAGCGGCCCTGGCGCGGCCGAATATCCAACCTTCCCCATCACGAACGGCCTGACGGGCGCCGCCATCGCCGACCGCAAAACCGTTAATGTGGGTGATGTCAGTGCTGATGCGAGGCTGTGAAGTTACGCGCCGCCGTGAGCGCGTCCGGTGTTTCATGGACCACTTTCGCTGGCCGTCCGTGGGTCTCCCACGGCACCATGCCGGACGCGCTCATCGTGGTGCCGCCCGCTCGTGTTGGAATAAGGTCTCAGACTTCGCGGAAACGTGTGTTACAGCAGCGGGCGCCGTGGCCTTGGTCGTGGCGTCAGCGTCGTCTCCCGTTCTCGCCAGCCAAAGCCAAGTAGCGGGACGAAGGCGCATCCGGTGTTTCATGAACCCCGTACTTCTCTCTAGGCTGGCCTTGGATCTCCCAAGGCACCATGCCGGATGCGCGTTGCAAGCTTAGTGGCCGTCAAAACGGGTTTGTCTCAGACGTTCTTCGACGGTTTTGATGGTGGTTAAATGATCTGTCCCAACTGAGAACAATTCGCCTAGCGCAGCACTAGCGATGCGATGAATGGAACCCTGATAGCTGGACTTGGCATTGTCGTGATTGTGATCGGAGTCTTGGCACTTTGGATCAGAGATGATCACCGCGAGCGGCCATACCTCCGAGATGCGCAGGAACGCGCCGCGCGTCGTGAAAAGGAGTGGTATTCAAAAATCGATTAAGTTGGGCCAGGTTGCCTTGGCGAAGAAATATGTCGGTCAGACGCAGGCGGTGATAGAAAGCTTCCTCCGTCATCCCGACACCAGCTTGTGCTTGATCATGTAGGCCGCCAAGGGTCCGGTTGAACTGCCCGTCGCCGGGTTTTCGACTACCCCGTTTTCAGGGGCAAACTTGACCCTCCTCCGCGGGAAACCAGGAACTGTATGAGAAAGGCGACCGGGGGGTTGGATAGCCTGACTAACGCCCCGGCTTCCCGCAACTAAACGCCGACATCCTACACACCCCGAACCTTAGCGCAGCGAGACCGATGCGGTACTTCGTCGCCGAAAATCTACAAAGGCGTGCACCGCACCGGCAGCAATGCCAAGACCCCAGGGGTGTTTGTGAATCAGTAGCACCGCGCGCATCACCACCGCCCACAGGAGGGCGACGAATACAACGCCGCCCTCGGCCATCCATTCGGCCCATTCGTTGTGCGCATGGTAAACGGCCAGACCGGGCTCGAAAATGGCAAATTTAGGGTACACGATGGCCCAGGTTCCCAGGCCGGAACCAGCCACCGGATTTTCCCGAATCATTTCGAGAGTAGAGTGCAGCAGCTCTCTGCGCTGCTGAAACATGTCGCTCGTTTGAAATCGCCGCAGTACGATACCCCAGTCGGAAATAGCTGCGCCGCAGAGAAGAGTTGCAATCATCAAATTATTGCGCGAACTGAACTAAGGAGACAGCTTGAACCGGTTTAAGCATTCGTGCCATGCCAGGGGTATGGGCAGACGAACTCCGGTAAAACGCCCAACAGATGTTAACCGGTTGGCGCACTTTTTGGGCGAGCAGTCCACAAAGGACACGACGGCACCGAGCAGTTCCGAAATCTCGCGCGTAATGTCCGCACTCGGCAAACGCGGCGGTAAGGTCGGTGGTAAAGCGCGGGCCGAGCAACTGACGCCAGAGCGCCGAAGTGAGATCGCCAGAGATGCGGCAAAGAAACGCTGGACGCGGCCAAAACGGTAGCCTTTTTGCGCCAATCTGGACTAGCCACTCCCTTCTTCGCTCGAACTAATCTTGGACTGAACTAAACGCACAAACCGAACCGCTTCTAATAGCTTGATGAAAATCTCTTCAACATGCCCCTTCGAGAATGGGATGTGCTCTAGATCACCGAATAAGGCAGGTGTGTTGAGCTTGTAGCATTCGCCCTGCATTTGTGCGCCTTTCTACCTGGAAGAAAGAGGAGCGCCCTGGCGCTAGTTCTCTTGCGAATGAAAACCCTTGCATTCTTAGAAAGACAAGAGCATGATTGCAACCGGTTGTCGGCGGCTTAGGCCGACAAGCAAGGAAATCGAGGCTGTCAGGATTTGGCAGGCACGGCCAAATACGATTCCAACAGACCGAGTTAACACCACATGGAGCCTGGCCCCCTTCTGGACAAGTATCGACTACGCGGAATAGAGCAAAAATTAACCGCCGAGCTTCAAGCCGCGAGTGAGCAACTGAGATTAGCATCGAGCGAAGAGGAAAAGCGTAAGGCCGTAGAGGTCTATTTGCGAGCAGTGCAGCGATTCAGAGATTTTGCGGCCAAGGGGATCGTGCCCGAGGAGTTCCTTCGGCATTCGGGCGGCTCACACTAACAGAATGGATAGACCCTACCCTGCCGCCAACGACAAGATCAGCCGCGTTGCAGTTCAAAAGGAAGGGTAGCGCGTGATACGGGATTTGAGCCGTCCAGAGACCACAACCGGCCGGTATCGCTCCGGTGCTAGAGTGAGTCTCAATGCCCCGGTGCCCGTCGTGCTCTGCTGAGATTCCAGAGCGCAGCCGCTTTTGTCTGGCTTGTGGCTAGTCAGGGCTTCTCAAGTCTCATCCGCAACGGTTGTTGAATGCGCAGCGGGCCTCTGATTTCCGAAGCGATCCTGGTGCTGGAACGGCTCTCTCTTGGACAGGGAAAACGACGAGGGAGGCCACCGAAGTGGATGACTGAGGTGAAGCCGCTTGGCCGACCGAAGGGAAGTAAGAACAAACCCAAGGAGGCGATGCCGGTGAAGATGTAGCGCTTCGCGCCGCCCCCATCGATGCGGGCATGCCGCACCGGCCGGTCTAGACCATACTCCTCCTGCAAAACTGCCGTGCGCCACGCTTCCATTTCTTCGGAAACAGGCGTATGATCACCGATACCGAGCGCCGCTGAAATCAGTGTCTAGCACCGCGTCGTCGAGTGCTCCCGCCTTCGCCCCGCTCCATTACTCCCCAATTCAGAGATAAGGCTGCGTCCCGTATCGCCTATGAATCAGCGCATGAAGCGGAAAGACACACCGGATTTCGATGCTAAGGTTTTTCTGACCAAGGACGGCAAAGGAAGAAGGCGGGCTGATTACAAGAAGAACCAGGTGGTTTTCTCTCAAGGCGCCCCGGCCGAAGCCATCTTCTATATCCGCAAAGGCAAGATCAAGCTCAAGGTCGTCTCCAGAGAGGGCAAGGAAGCGGTGGTCGCCATTTTGGGAGCCGGCGACTTCTTCGGTGAGGGCTGCTTGGCCGGCCAGCCTGTGCGCATGTCCAGCGCCTCGACGCTGTCAGAGTGCTCGATCATGCGGCTTGAAAAGGCGGTGTGATCCGCCTGCTTCGCATCCAGCCGGCCTTTTCTGAGCTGTTTCTCCGCCATTTGCTCTCCCGCAATATCCGGATCGGGGAAGATGTGGTGGACCAGCTCTTCTCCTCCAGCGAGAAGCGACTGGCGCGGGTGCTCCTTCTGCTGGCCAACTTCGGGAAGGAAGGCAAGCCCGAGCCGGTGATTCCAAAGATCAGCCAGGAGACGCTCGCGGAGATCGTCGGCACCATCCGATCGCGAGTCAGCTTTTTCATGAACCGGTTCCGCAAACTGGGCTTCATAGAGTACGACGGTGGCCTGGAAGTCCACAGCTCGCTGCTCCATGTCATCCTGCACGACTGATGGCCAACCATCTTGCCTCTAGTACCCTATCGCTTTCTGTGGGATGGCTCCGGCATGATCTGGCCGATGCGGTCGAGTTCGAGTGGAACTCCACGGGCCAGGTCCTTAGGTGACGACTTCGTCCGACATCAGATCGAGTTCTCCATCCCTCCTCGGCTAATGCACTCAGCGCTCATCTCCAGCTCCCTGCCTCACAACTTTGACAGCTATACGCCAGGCTTCCCGCGATTCTTACGCATTGAAGTCACCGCTCATCTCGATCCGGTGGGCGTTGTGTACCAGCCGGTTGAGGATACCGTCGGCAAGCGTGGGGTTGCCGATCTGTTCGTGCCAGCGCGATACCGGCAACTGCGAAGTCAGGCAGCGCGCTCTGCTCCGCCGATCAAAATAGGCAATCTGCAAACCGCCGGCCGTAGTCTACGCGACCATGCCGGTAGAACTTCCGCGCGCGTGTAGACGCGGGTCTTAGCGAGACTTCAGTTCCGTGCAACCGATCCTAGTTGAAAACGGCTAGGCTTAGATAGGTGCTTGGCAGGTGCGTTTCGTCGAGGACGTCGATCTATTTCGGTGCGTCCGGATCGGTCATCGAAGCCAGCGTTTGACGCGGGGAGGGATTTTGACAAAGGCGTGAAAGTTCGCTTAGCCGTTATGCAGCGAAACGCTGGACGGATTACGGTCGTGTTTCAGTCCGTTAACCCGCTCAAACTACCTTGTTGGGATTGTCAACCAAGGGAGACCCTATCGATGAAATTCGACGGACAATACCTGTTGCTCGAAGCTGCATTGCCGCACGCGAATACCGAGTACATCGGTGTCCTGCTGCTTGAGGCGGCCTCCGACCGATTACACGGCCGCTTTCGGCGCGATTTCGAAGATCTCACGGGCGACGATGCGGATTGGTTTAATGCCCTACCTGACCATATATTGCAGACAGCGAACGAACTTGGCGCCCGGAAGTGCGTTGAGTGGCTGGAGTCAACGTTGTCCAATGCACTGCGGATTTCCGACCGCCAGTGGGTTGTTATTGAGGATAATGCGAATACGACGCTGGCCAAGCTGTATGCCAAGTACATTCGGCCCAAGGTCTTGCCTTTCCGTACTCACTTGCCGCAATACAGCCTGGACGCCGCAGCGGGTAAGTTTGGTAAGCAGACGGATGGCGAACCTGAGGGTTGGGTGGAGGTACGCACGGATATTCCGCTTACCAACGATATGTTCGTCGTCCATGTTGAGGGCCATTCCATGGAACCACAGATTCCGCACGCCAGCCTTTGCGTCTTCCAAAGTAAGACGGACGATTCGTGGGATGGAAAAATCATGTTACTCGAGGAGTACGACGAGTCGGGCGGGCATCGCTATACTCTCAGACTATGCCACGTTTCCAATAGCGACGATCCGAATCGGGCGGGCGACGAAGAATGGTTACATCCCCGCCTAACGCTCAACTCAAATAACCCGGGCTATGGTTCCTGGGATATTCCGTCTGATCGAAGGGTGACAGCCTTGGGAGAGTTCCTCTTCGTCGTCTGACAGTTTCTTTAATGCCAGCCGCGCGATGCCTTATTTTCATTTCTCTCAAGTCCCGCTCGGCGGTATTAGAACACGTAGTATGAGGTGATATAGCTGGAGGTAGGGCATATGACTCACGCTGTACGTGGAGAACAACCGAATCGGTTTCGCACAAAGGTATGTTCAATGTCTTACGTTAACGCCACACGTTTCATAAGAAAAATGCGCGGTGGGGCCCAAGCGCACCTGTTGGAGTGCGACGACGGAAATTTCTACGTGGTGAAGTTTAGGAACAATCCTCAGCACGGGCGAATACTCGTTAACGAATGGCTCGCCTCGTCTCTTTTGGCTTATTTAAAGATCTCAACTCCCATTATCGCGGTTGTCCATGTCTCCGCCGACTTTCTCGCATGTTATCCGGAGGTCCACATCCAACTTCACGCCAAGCGCTTGGCAGTAGAACCCGGCCCGCATTTCGGATCGCAGTTTCCGGGCAATCCCTCTGAAGTTATGATCTACGACTTCATACCGGATGTGTTGTTTGACCGGGTGGCCAATCGCAGTGAGTTCCTTGGTGCGTACGTGCTCGATAAGTGGACAGGAAACGTAGACGCGAGGCAAGCAATCTTTAGCCGACCTAGCATACGAATGGCATCGCCGTCCGCTCACAAACGGCCTCGTGGATTCTCGGCCAGTATGATCGATCAGGGTTATGCCTTTGGCGGACCAGAATGGAGATTTTTAGATTCGCCGCTCCAAGGGCTGTATCACCGTCCTGACGTTTACCGAAAGGTTTCTTCGTGGGACGACTTTCAACCATGGCTCGATCGAGCGGTAACTTTACCCATTTCCGTTGTGGATGAGGCACGAAAACAGATCCCTAGCCAATGGACAGTTGGCGAGGAATCTCCATTGGATGCCCTGCTGGTCAAGTTGCTATCGCGATGCAAGCGACTCCCGGATCTCATCGCGGACGCGGTACGCGCGCAAAAGAATTCGTTTCCAGAATGGGAGGAGGAATCGATTGTTACTCCACACCCTAAGCCGGAATACAGAACGGTGGCCGCCCCCCCCGGGTGATGACCGTGGTTTGCAACGGTCTTGTCCGCCTGGTGAACATATGCGGCGAGATCGGCCGCCTGGCCGGCAGTGAGAATCAACGAGGGCAAAAGCCGGATGGTCGATCTGAAGCCGGCCGCGCGAGGATCGTCTGCAGCAGCGCACTCGTTCCATTCCACACGATCTGTACGCCGATACAGGCGAGAGCTTTACCAAGGCAGAAGAAATTGCCTTCTTGAAATCAGGCGAAGATGTAGTTTCTTCTGCCGCACTCAGCGAGATCAAGGTGCGCGTCTATGGTGACGCTGCGGTCACCTACGTGCTTTGTTGACGAGACATCTGGATTCCGTCGCCCGCGATCGCCGTGGCCAACGGCATGAAAAGAAGCGAGACCGGATAATTCCAGGGCGATATGATTCCCACCACACCCAGCGACTGATAAACGACGCGCGCGCTCGCAGGCTGAAGATGCATTGCGACGTGGCGGTGTTGTCGACCCATCCACTTTTTGAGGTTCTTGCGCAGATAGTTGATGCCCTGAGGTAACATATACGGGAAGAAGGACTCGAAGGACAATAGGCGTGACGAAGCGAGTGCGGGCTTATCTGCTTCTTCAGGCCAGCGTGGCGCGGAACCGCGAACGGCAGCGCGGCAACCCATCGACTGCGACGTGTCGTTTCTTGCATGGGAGTTTCGATTGTGTATCGTGCAACTCAGGCTTGGTTTTCTGGGACAAGATTTTAGAACATGTCCCGCATATCGGCAGGCCCTCCACGAACATCTGTATTTCGGCGCCACATCGATAGCAGGTTGTCATGATGGTCCCTTTAATAGCCTGTGGCGTGTTGATTCACTTCCACGACATTTTTCAACTGTCAAGGCCGAGGGCCGCAGGTCGCGTTTCCGATCCTCGACAAATCGTGCCCGCGCCAACTCGGCAGTGGGGGCAGACCCAATTCCCTGGCCCAGTGACGTTCTATGGTCTCGTCTAGTACGAGCAATAAGTTCTCCACCGGCGTTGGCTTCATTACGCAATCTTAGAGCTCCGCGCCCGCATCGCTTCGATAATGAGCCCGAAATCCTAGTAAGCGGTCAAAAGGAGAAGGCCTACGGGAATGCGTCGTTCCGAGATTTGCTCCAATACGTTCAATCCGTCCATTCTTGGCATAAGATAGTCGACGAGGGCTAAGTCAAATGTGGACTGGCCCAGAGAATTCAGAGCCTGCTCGCCATCCGATGCCGTCACGGTTTCATAACCGGCCGGCTCGAGCCAAGCTTGCAATACTTTCTGCATATGAGAATCATCGTCAATAATCAATATGCGAACTGAATAAATCACCGCGCACTCCTTTCGAGTTGCCCACTATAGTCCGCGCGGTTTGACACAACCAACGTATCGGTCAGGTTGCTCAGAATGTTAGTGCACTAAAATTGGTTCTTGCACGCTTTTGGTACGCCAAAGCGCAAGAAGGATGGTCGCGCCTTGCTCAAAGATGATGTTTAGAGTCGGTTGCTGATCTTCAGCACAGTGGCGTTTGCCATAGCAATGCAGTGCTTGAGAGTTTCGCCACCGTGCGTGATGTGCGCCGGATCGCGATCATCCGAAAACATCAGCATATCGCTCACTGCCTCTTGGAAAAGACGATGGCTCTCGTCAGTGCTGTCGGCGATATCACGGACCCCGTATTCTCAGCGGATTCACCGTCTAGGAGGGTTCGCTTGACACTGTCCAGATCTGAGGCACCAACCATAGCCAGCAACACCACCGACGCTTGATCCTTGAACATTCCGAAGTAGGAAATAGTGACAGAGTAGAAATGTGCTTCGTCCCTTGATGGATCGCGTCCATTACTACCCGGTTCGATCAATCCTATAATGACCGCTCCGAGGATAACGACAACAATGGGGCCAAAGCCAATCAGCAGCGCTCGACGAGTCCGGTGAGGTGTGTTGCTTTCAGGCACGGCTCGTAAAGTCACCTCTTAGGCTTGACAACCCAGTCAAAGCCGTGATCCGGTGCACTGTCGCCACATGGATATGGCGACCAAGCTCCTCGCAGCTTGGGTCTACCGATAGAGCCGCACGGGAGCAACACGCTTCGATATAACCATTAACGAAACCAGCGGCATCTTCGAGTGATTTCTCGTAGTCAAATCGCGTGCAGAATGGTGCAAATGTTGGATCGTTCAGGACGATCAGATCTCGTATAGGTAGAGATCCAGACACTGAATCCATTGGCTGTCCTCCAACTTGGCTAGCCAATCTGGGCAGTGGCGTGATAAGGCGGAAACCTGACCCTGGCAGGAAGTTCCCTTAGCTTTAGTATACGCGCCTGTGAATCTTCTTGGCCAACCGCAGGCGCGTCGAGCTGCTCCCGGTTTGCAGAGCTCTGCTCAGTGCACCGCCTCCGGCGGGCACCACCGCACCGCTAGACACAGCGTCATGCTCCAGGGCGCGGAAAGTATTGTAGAAGCGGTTGCGGGATTCTCGACGATTTCAGCCCGATCTTCACAGTCTTTCCGTGCGATCCGATAAGTCCAACATGCGGCACATGACTGAGGACGCCCTAGAGCAGTACGTTCTGCGCCACCTTTCGGAAACTGAGGTTAATGAAATAGAGAAGCACGTTGTAAGTTGCAGTAGGTGCCAGCAGCAACTGGCCTTGACTAAAGACTTCATTGATGCGCTTCGCGAGGTCGGAGGGATATTCCAACCCATATCTCCCCCTTCCGCTTGCAAACCGCACCATTGCAAGCATGGTCTGGTTCATAGAATAAGGGCGCCTATCTTACCATGACCGAATGTTTTGGCCAGTATTCGGCAGTCTCCATGACGTTCCACCCGGCTCCAAGCACTTATTATCAAGTGGTTTATAGCGCATAGTTGGCTCCGGCGCGGCGCGCCTAGGGAAATGCCCGGATCTCCGTTGAAACTAGCGGCTCCAGTGCAACCCACTCTACGATGCCTTTCTCCGTCTGGCAAGCTCAGATTTAGGGGGCGCCAGAGCTTCTAATTCTCTGATGAGTGCCGGAATCTGTTTGACTTTCCCCACTTCCGGATGAGCCTCAATACCTCCGATGGTGCTTCGGCGCACAAAGCAAGCAACACCAGAAGCTGAAAAGAATTCCGGTCCTCGTCTTTTCCACATCCGAAGCCGACGAGGATATCCACGCTGCTTATGATGATCACGCAAATGGGTACATCACGAAGCCGGGAACAAGCGAGGCGTTAGCTGCCATCGTGGAAACGATTGAGCGGTTCGCAGCCTGCGGTTATGGGGTGGTAAAGAACGGAACTCCTCGATCCCCACAACAACTTAGAGCAGAACTACCCAGCGGAACCGCACCGGAATCGGGCGGAACCGATCTCGAACCAGCCTTGGCGCTAGTTTTGTCAAACTCATAAAAGCGCTATCTCCTGCATGCTGCCATCAGTCGTGCAGAACGACATTGAGCAGGGAACTGTGGATTTCCAGACCGTCAGTGACTTGCCCCGTATATTGAATAAAGCCCAGCTTGCGGAACCTGTTCATGAAAAAGCTAACTCTGGAACGAGTAGTGCCGACAATTTCCGCAAGTGTCTCTTGGCTAATCTTGGCAATTACCGGCTCGGGTTTGCTGTCTTTTCCGAAGTTGGCCAGCAGTAGGAGTACTCGCGCCAACCGCTTTTCACTGGAGTTGAAGAGCAGGTCCACCAGATCTTCCTCAATCCGAGCGTTTCGTGAAAGCAAATGGTGCAGTAACAGTTCAGAAAAGACCGGCTGGTCGTGAAGCAGACGGATCACGCCTGCCTTTTGTAGCCGCATGATTGAGCACTCTGACATGGCGGTGGCGGTGGCCATTCGCAGAGGCTGGCCAGCTAGGCAGCCCTCGCCAAAGAACTCTCCAACGCCCAAAATAGCTACCACCGCCTCCTTGCCCTGATTGGAGACGACCGAGAGCTTGATCTTGCCTTTGTGGATATAGAAAATGGCGTCGGCCGGGTTGCCTTGGAGAAAGATCTGGTGGTTCTTCGGATACTCCCTCAGCGTCCGTCCTTTTCCGGCCTGCGACAGAAACACCTCGGCATCGAAATCGGGCTTGCTTTTGCGCTTCATGTGCCGTTCGATATATTGCGCCACGAACTTACCAACTGGCAAGATTATATTGGGAAACACTGGAGCCGATGCAAAGGTGGCAGCACTCGACGGCGCGGTGCTGGACACTGAATTCGTCAGCGCCCCAGTACCTGAAGTGTACACCCTTTCTTGAAGGAATGGAGGTGAGCTCGAAAGGCGTTGGGAGTTCAATATATCAAATTCAGAGGCCAACTTCGTGGCCGCGTTGGTAGAATCGGAAGACGTCGTTGGTTGAGGTTTCGTAGGAGTATGACCAGTTGGCGGGGCATCTGAATGATTTTGAAAGGATGCGCCCCGTGGGTTTCCACGCGGGGGAGCCAGGCGGCATGCACTGCGCCAGGGGATCATCTTTATGCAGCCCTTCCTGTCGATGGGCGGCCAGATCTCTCGCCCACGGCTGATACGGGCGTCCTCCGGCTTCAAATCGGCCGCGAGATCCATGAAGTGAGTATTGTCAGCCGGCAACCAAATACCGGAAAGATCCGGCTTGCCGTCGCCGGTTTTCGGCGTGGGAGCCGCGAGGTCGGGTTTGCCATCGGGCGTTCGTGGAAGCCCCGCGGTAGGGTAATTCAACCACTGCCCCGGCGCGCCCAGGGCCATGACAATCGCAAGAACGGCGAACCTCAAGATCGTCATATGACGCCTCACTGATTGGACGGGCTGGACAGTGGGAGCTGGTTCGCATTGGCCGTAGTGAACGTCTTCTCGTCTTCCTTCTTGCCGTCGGTCAGCCAATCCGCTCCAAAGGCGACCACGCAGATCTGGGTGATCGCGAGTATAGTCGATAAACTTCGCATTAGGGGTATTTACAGTTTTTTCAGCCAAATGGAACCATCTGGAATGCAGTACAGCTACCCGAAATTCGAGCGGCGATGGCGCCTGCCTGTATCGCAAGAAGATCAACTTAAGCACCTGCCTGGCCGGCCAAGCCGTCGGCATCAAGGAGGTCGACGACGGCATCTGGCTCGTCAGCTTTATGGATTACGATCTCGCCTATATCGATCTGGAGGAGAAAACTTTGCAACCCCTGCGCAATCCCTTCGGGCCAAAAGTGTTACCTATGTCTTAGGTACAATCTGTTACCCATGTCTCCGGGTCGGACACCGAATATTTGGTAACCGAGGGCCACTTTGCCGAGGCAGAGAAAATGGATCGCGAGGCACTGGAGATTTCACGCCGCGTTGGCTGTATCGAGCAGAAGGACTGGCAGTGCGGCGGCTCAAGCGGAAGCGCCTTTCGCGTAGCCGTTGCATCGCATCTGGTGCGGAGCAACCAGGAATGGGCATTGGATTTTGCGTGCGATACTCTCGCCACGGGTAGAGGTATCCGTGTCCTAGCGGTGGTGGATGCCTTCAGATAGTCACGATGCCTACATGGAGGCAGCCGGGATGTATAGTCAAAGCAAGAGTGGAAAAGACACTAACAAAATTGAACATCTGAGATCGCTGATGTACGCCGCGCGGAATCGTTACCGAGAGACCCATGAATCAAATCGGCCCAGCTCGGAATCGACACTGAAATTCCGAGCGATTCCGGTCCGCTGATTTCCGCTTCTGGGCTGTCTCGTTGATTCGCCTTGCTCTAAATATCCACAGAAGGAGTTTTCCACCGTTTTCTTGGCTTAAGAATGTGCGGCTTGGATAACCTTCCTTGTGGAAAAAACATTCTTCCTGTGGAATGCAACCAGCCCCGTGGATTAATGTGTTACTCGGGATGTGCTTTCAGACGCCCTAGGCTTGGTGTTATCCGTGCGCCGTGTAGCGAGGCCTGTTATCGCCTCGCTGCCCAAAACCTCTGGGAGTATCCAAATTGTGTCTGAGCCTTATCCAACGCTACCGGATAAGGCGGCCACAGAGAACCACGGGCCTCAGAGATTTGTCAAGCCGATGTAGCGAGCATCCCGGATCTCAATCGGCTCTATGAACAGGTCAAGAGCGAACATGGAAAGCTGGACATTGTCTTCGCGAATGCAGGCGCGGCGGAGTATGGGCCCCTCGGAGCTATAACGGTGCCCGCGGTAGTAGAAGATGAATCGCATGCCCATACAGTCACGTCATTACTGGCAGATGTTGGGATGATTCAGCGCCGCAACCGCGCGAGCTTCCTACTCAACCGCCGGCCATGCGGCTGCTTCAGTCGCTTAATCGCGACGATGCGTCGCGGCCGTCGCTGCGTTCATCAATTATCAGTTTGTGGGACACCTCTTCCAACTATTGAATCGTTCCTCTGTGAACGTCATGATGACCTTATCCTCCCACATTATGTCTACGAGACGGTTGCCATCAAAGGGTCCATCAACCACTTTCAGAAACGCACGTTGCCGTATAGTTACTGGAAGACGGCGGCTATTTTCTGAAATGATGTTGAGGGTTGGAGTCTTCAAACGGTACGATTTACCTTGCATGGGTGCTTCGTTCTACCGGGAAGGAAGAGAAACGCCCAGCGCTTGCGTTTACGACGGAGCTCCTAGTTCGAGGTACTTCAATCGTGACAGAAGCTATGCTGGAAAGCAAGTATTAGGTAATAGTGCTTCAGCCGGGAGATGATTTCTCGCGTAGGATCTTGTCGGCGATCTCTTGACCCCATGCCTTCTCAAACACTAATCGATCAATACACGACGGGACGTTTTCTATTTGGACCCTGCGAACTCCATCGGGAGCCGTATAAGGAGAGGAAACCTCACACCCTCGCGAGCGAAGTTCCGCGAGGGCTTCACTGTACTGCTGCTCATATTCTCTTGTCCTCATATTGCGATCAATTCTTCAATACTCCAAATGTGATCAGTGATTCCAGCCGCCATCGCGGGCGTGATCATGAGTGATATGAACTGGTGCTAAGTAGTTGAGCCTTTTCGGGTGCTGCCTGGGGCCTTTTCCATCTAGTATTAGGGCGTCTCGTTGGGATGTTTGCACGATGTTTGCACGGCTTGTTCAGCGATCGGGACCGGCCCCGAGATTGGGAGGCCATTGCGTCTCCAGACTTTTGCGCACCGCCATCTCTGAAATGTCACGCAGGCTGTGTTATAGCATTCCGCGGCGGCTTCATTCGCCCGGCATCAATCTCCTTCAGCTTAATGACCGTCCGAACCACGTCTTGGCCGATATCGAACCTGTACGGTTCGGCTTGAGGTCCGTTCTCTGTATCGTCGAATGCTTCCTTAAACTCCTTTTCGTGATCGACGCCCCCGGCGGGAGCGTACACGGTACTGATAACCAATTTACCGGATGGTGCGGGGCTTCTCTCGACGAGCACGTAGATGTTGCGAATGTCGCCACGCAGGCAACCTCGGAGGATGTTCGGCCACCCGTATGCGAAAATCACCCCAGACACGACCTGCTGAAACTCGGGCATCTGAGATGATTTAGAGACGCCGGTTCGGCCGCCAGCGCGGCCTCATCGTTGTTAAATCTTCTCTCGTCCACATCGTCTAAAGACATAATTTCTACTCCAAGGCCCGCTTCCGCGGAGCGGTCTGGCGCCTCTCTTCGGGTTGCATCGCGAGCGCGTCACGCAATGCCAAAACGCACACGATTTGTGACGCCGCCCTTGCGGCCGCTGCGGATACTGCCAGTCGAGCCCGCCCGCGGATGAAATCGGGATACTGAAGGTGCAGGGCAACGTCTACAGCTCGCAGCGAGCAAGAAATACACAACTATAGCCAAGGTGTTGAACGCCACCCATGTGTCTCCGATCTAATAGCCGATTACCAGCGATTGTTGCGGTGGCGGCCGCCACCGCCAAATGAACGCTCCGTCTTCGGACGGGCTTCGTTGACGTTCAGCGCTCTGCCGTCGAGCTCCCTGCCATTCAGTTCCGCGATGGCGCGATCCGCATCCGCATTGACGCTCATCTCGACAAATCCGAACCCTGTCGCCTGGCCGCTATCCCGGTCAGTGACAAGGTTGACGCGCTCGACGGTTTCGTACGCCTCGAACAAAGATCGAACTGCACCTTCGGTAGCTCCGAAGCTGAGGTTTCCTACAAAGATATTCTTCATTGCGTGTTCCTTGTAATCCATAAGTTGCGCCGATGATGCGGATGATGCGCCCGAACTGCGTTCGTGGGTGCTCTCCACTTCCACCAACGCGGCCGTCCGCTCGATCGCGCCGGAGGTGCATTCGGTCCGCTCCGATAAAGAGTTTGTCTACATTGAATCCGCCGGGCTTTCCCTCCACTCGTTCGGATCGCTGGAAGCGAACGAATACGATCCGCCGTCTGGGCCG
>Ga0206814_10123_pt1 | contig 21908 bp, 20 predicted proteins | sample Alteio_BWOrgCont_90_FD_152850 | JGI IMG/M metagenome (GOLD analysis project Ga0206814, IMG submission 152850) | Enriched cells from forest soil in Barre Woods Harvard Forest LTER site, Petersham, Massachusetts, United States -... | ecosystem: Environmental > Terrestrial > Soil > Temperate forest >...
CGGGGACGGTGGTGAGCGAGGGGGTCATTGCTGGCCCCCTTTCAGCGAGGCCTGGATTTTGAGGGGAATGCTGGAAGGAGATTGGAGAATTTCAAGGTGTCTCACCTGCGCAGCTGGTTGCGCGGGAATGAAAGCTGTTTCGATGCCGCTAAGCCAGAGGTTGGGGAAGACGCCCATGACCAGCATGAGTGTGGCTAGCGAGTAGAGGACGAGCTTTTCGCGCATGTTGAGGTCGAGCAATTGGTTGGGAATCGGGTTGCTGCTCACCGCGCTCGAGGGTGGCCCGTAGAAGACTTGTTGGACCAGGGTGAGCATGTAGGCAGCGCTCAGAATCACTCCAAGCGTGGCGGCGGCCGCCCAGCTACGGCTGACCCCGGTGAAGGTGCTGGAGAGGACCAGGAATTCTCCAATGAAGCCATTGAGCATGGGCAGGCCGATCATGGCCAGGCTGCTGATGACAAAGAGCGTGACCAGCATGGGGGTGCGCTGGGCGAGGCCGCCAAAGGTAGGAATCTGGCTGGTTCCGAAGCGGTCATACAGGATACCCAGAAGCACGAATAGAGCTGCCCCAATTACGCCTTCGTTGAGGGTCTGGAAGACGCTGCCGTCGAGACCGGTGAGGGTGAATCCGTAGATACCGAGGGTGCAGAAGCTGAGGCTGCTCAGGGTGCCGTAGGCAAGGAGCTTCCAGAAGTCCTTTTGGACGAGGGCGAGGAGCGCGCCGTAGAGGATGCCGACAGCGGCGAGGGCGATGAGCCAGGGTGCGGCCTGCCGGGCCTGCACGGGAAAGAGGCCGACGTGGAAGCGGATGAGGGAGTAGAGGCCGAGCTTGCCGGCAACGACCATTCCCATGCCTACGGGAGCTTCGGAGAAGGTGTCGGGGAGCCAGCCGTGCAGGCCGAGGACAGGGACTTTGACGGCGAAGGCGATCAGGAAAGCAACCGAAGCCCAGCAGAGGGCTTCGGCTGGGAGTTTGCCGTAATCAATGGACCTCTGGAGGAACTGGAAGTCGAAGGAACCAGTCTTGGCATAGAGCCAGAGGATTGCGACCAGCAGCGGGGCCGAGGGGATGAAGGTGTAGAGGAAGAAGCGGAGCGCGGCTTTGGGGCCGCCGTTCTCTGTGATGCCGCGGCCGTACATGGCGATCAGGATGGCCATGGGGACCAGCGAGAGCTCCCAGAAGCCGTAGTAGAGCATCAGGTCCAGCGAGAGGAAGACGCCGAGCATGGCGGTCTGCTGGACCAGAAAAAGCGAGTAATAGATTTTGCTGCGAGTCTGGATAGTCTTCCAACTGGCCAGGACGCCGATGGGGGCGAGCAGGCCGGTCAGGACAACTAGCCAGAGTGAGAGGCCATCGACGCCCAGGTGATACCGGATGGCTGGGATGCTGATCCAGGGGATGTCCTGGACGAATTGAAAGCCGGCCTGGCCGTAGACAAAGTGCGCCGGAAGATGGAGGGTGAAAAAGAAGGTCACCAGCGAGAAGGTCAGAGCGATTCCAGCTGACAGTTTGCGGCGGTCCGGCAGCAAAAGGACGATCAGGGCGCCGATGAGGGGCGTGATCAGGATTTGCGAAAGAATGATCGTGTCCATGACTTAGTGGCCCGCCCATACCATGCGGATGTCGACTCCGCCGATGCCTAAGACGACGCCCACTACGGTGAAGAGGAGCAGGGCGGCTGCGCCGGCGGCGAGCCAGCCGGAGTAAGAACGGAGGTTACCGGATTGCCAGCGGCGGACGAGTTCGCCGAGCAGGGTTGCGATGCCGGCGAGGAGCCAGGCTGAACCGCGGACGATGAGTCCTTCGCCGATCCAGCCGAGGATGTAGCGCGAGGCTAATGTCAGCGGCTTGACGATGGCGTTGCTGTAGATCTCGTCGATCCAGTATTTGTGTTCGAGTAGGGTGTAGATGCCGGAAGCTGAGGCGGCAAGCCTGACGGGGCGGTCGTTCTTTGCGCGGTAGAAGAGACGGGCGATGTACCAGCCGATGAGCGCAGCGGCTACGGCGACGACGCTGAGGCCGATGTCGAGTGATTTGCCGCCGGACTGCTGCGCGGGGTCAAGGATCGGGCCGACGACGGGGGAAAGAAAGTCGCCGAAACGCTCGATGCCGATCCAGCCGCCTGTAATAGAGAGGATGGCGAGGATGACCAGCGGGCCGAGCATGGACCAGGGGCTCTCGTGTACGCGGTGGGGTTCTGCAGCCTCAAGGACAAGCTTGGAGTCCGACCGGGAATGAACGGCGGCACCGTGATCCTCGAAGCTGTGGGAAGCCGTGCGGCTATCGCCCATGAAAGTGAGGTACCAGAGGCGGAACATGTAGAAGCTGGTGAGCAGGGCGGTTACGAGGCCGACGAAATAGAGCGCCTTGCCGAGGGCGCCGTGCTGGAAGGCTTCGTAGAGGATGGCGTCTTTAGAGAAGAATCCGGCGAGCGGCCAGATACCGGCAATGGCGACTACGCCTGCAGTCATGGTCCAGAAAGTTACAGGGAGGTGCTTACGCAGGCCACCCATCTTGCGCATATCCTGCTCGCCTCCGAGGCCGTGAATGACCGAGCCTGCGGCGAGGAAGAGCAGGGCTTTGAAGAAGGCGTGGGTCATCAGGTGGAAGATCGCCGCGGAGTAGGCTGCTACACCGCAGCCGAGGAACATGTATCCGAGCTGCGAAATGGTGGAGTAGGCGAGGACCCGCTTGATGTCGGTCTGAACGAGGGCGATGGTGGCGGCGAAGAAGGCTGTGGCTGCGCCGATAATGGCTACGACTGCGAGAGCAAAGGGCGAGCGGTCGAAGATTGCGTGTGTCCGGGCGATCATGTAAACGCCGGCGGTGACCATGGTGGCGGCGTGGATCAGAGCCGAGACTGGCGTTGGGCCCTCCATGGCGTCAGGGAGCCAGATGTAGAGCGGGATTTGGGCGCTCTTGCCGACTGCGCCGAGGAGGAGGCACAAGGCGATGGCGGTGAGGATGCCGCCTTGCAGGGCCGGATTGGCGGCGAGACCGGAACCGATTTGGAAGAAGCTGAGGCTGCTGAATTGGGATAAAAGCAGGAACATTCCCAGAAGAAAGCCGACGTCGCCGATTCGGTTGACTACGAAGGCTTTTTTGCCGGCGTCGGCTGCGGATTTTTTGTCGAAGTAGAAGCCGATGAGCAGATACGATGCCAGGCCGACGCCTTCCCATCCGACGAACATGAGCAGGTAGTTTTCGGCCAGAACCAGGACGGTCATGAAGAAGAGGAAGAGGTTGAGGTAGCTGAAATAGCGCCAGTAACCGTCTTCGTGGGCCATGTAGCCGACCGAGTAGATGTGGATGAGGAAACCTACGCCGGTGATGATCAGAAGCATGACCAGGGAGAGCTGGTCGAGAGCGACGCTGAAGTTGACGTGGAGCGGACCGGCGTTGATCCAGGGGGCGTAGGTGATCAGCCACGGAATGGGCTGCGGTTTGAGACTCAAGAAGATGACCGCGGCGCGCACCACGACGAGAAAGGACGCCAGCGGAAAACCCAAGGCGACGGTTGAGACCAGGGCTTTGGGCAAACGCCGGCCCAGCGTGCCGTTCACCAGAAAACCCAGGAAGGGCAGGACCGGGATCAACCATAGATGGAGATGACTATTCATAGTTAGGCTAGAGCTTCATCAGGTCGATCTGGTCGACGTTGAGTGTGGCGCGGGCTCGGAAGATGGCGATGATAATGGCCAGGCCTACGGCTGCTTCGGCGGCGGCGACCATCATCACAAAGAAGACAAAGATCTGGCCCTTGACGGCGTGCCATTCATGGGCAAAGGTCACGAACGAGAGATTGACGGCGTTGAGCATGAGCTCGATGGACATGAAGACGGTGATGAGGCTGCGTTTGATCAGGAAGCCGATCACGCCGAGCGAAAACAGGAGCGCCGAGAGAATCAGGTACCAGCTTGTTGGGACGGTATGGAGATCCATCAAGAGTGGCCTTCCTTTCTGGCCAGCGCTACCGCGCCGAGGATGGCGATAAGGATGAGGACGCTGGTGAGCTCGAAAGGCAGCAGCATGTCTCGGAAGAGAACTTTGCTGAGTTCCTGGGTGGTGGTGATGCCATCGCTGAGCTTGACGCCGCCAAGACGGCGCTGGGCTTCGAGAACCACTGTGGTGATGACCGCAAAAACAGTGAAGATAGCTGGGAAGCCGATGATCTTGGCGGCGTAGCTGCCGTGAGTGTGCTCTTCTTCGCCGACGTTCAAGAGCATGACGACGAAGGTGAAGAGGACCATGACGGCGCCGGCATAGACGATGATCTGGGCGATGGCCAGAAACTCCGCGCCGAGCAACAGATAGAGCACCGCGAGCGAGCTCATGACGACGATGAGCGAGAGCGCGGAGTTGATCGGATGGGTCTGGAGAAGCAGGTTGACTGCTCCGGCCAGACAGAAGAGCGCGAAAATCAGGAAGAGAATCAGGTGCATTTGGTCTTCAATCCATCCAAACTTGCGGCTCGAAACTTGCGGCTCGATCTGCAAAACTCCAGCGATACTTGTAGGAGTCACAGAACCCCTAGGTTGATTCAGCCAAACCCGATTGTAACTTACGGGAAGACGGCCATTACCAGGCTGGTTCCCACGATGTTGAGCATGGCGACGGGGACCAGGTACTTCCAGCCGTAGCCCATGAGCTGGTCATAGCGGAAGCGCGGGAGCGTTCCGCGCACCCAGATGTAGAGGAAGAGAAAGAAGAAAACTTTCACAACGAACCAGAGCAGGGGAATGACGGCCTGGAGAATGATGTTTTGGGGCTCTGGAAGTCGGTGGCCGAAGGGGCTGGTCCAGCCGCCGAGGAACAGCAGCGTGGCGACGCAGCCTACGGTGATCATGTTGCCGTATTCAGCCATGAAGAACATGGCGAATTTCATGGAGCTGTATTCGGTGTGATAGCCGCCGGTGAGCTCGGTTTCGGCTTCGGGAAGGTCGAAGGGAGCGCGGTTGGTTTCAGCGTAAGCGGCGGTGAGGTAGATGAAGAAGGCGATGAACTGGCCTCCGCCGAAGAGGTTCCACGAAAGGAAGCCGTGAGTGGACTGGACGCGGACGATCTCGGCCAGGTTAAAGGAGCCGGTGCGGAGGACTACGCCGACCAGCGAGAGGCCTAAGGCCAGCTCGTAGCTGACCATCTGGGCCGACGAGCGAAGGGCACCGAGGAGCGAATACTTGTTATTCGACGACCAGCCGGCGAGAGCGATGCCGTAGACGCTGATGGAGGTGACTCCGAGGAGGATGAGCAGGCCGATGTTGAGATCGGCGATTTCGAAGAGTTTGATGCCGCGATAGGCGATGGGCGCGCCAAAGGGTACTACGGCGATGGAGAGCAGGGCGCAGCCCAGGGCGATCAGTGGCGCGGCGAGGTAGAGCGGCCGGTAGACGCCGGTGGGGATCATGTCTTCTTTGAGGAAGAGCTTGAGGCCGTCAACCATGGGCTGCCAGAGGCCAAAGGGGCCGACGCGGCTGGGACCCCAGCGATTCTGGATGCGGCCCACGAGCTTGCGCTCAAGCAGCACCGTGTAGGCGACGGCGCCGAGGAAGATGGCCAGCACCACGGCTACTTTTAAGATGCTTAACAGCAAAAACACCCAGAAGATGTTCAAGGAACTTGGACCTTTCTTACTCGCTCTTAGTCGGCGGCGGTTTCGGCTACTTCCAACGAGCTTTGGTATTGGTTCAGTTCGGTTAAAGCTACGGTGTGCGCGCCCAGGGTGCCGGAAGTGAAGAGGTTTTCGTGGGCGGGCAGGATCAGGTCGCGGGCGGAGACGAGGCCGGAGACGGGAACCAAGCCCGGTTCGGATCTTGTGTCGTTGCCGCCAAAGAGGTTGAGCCTGTCAAGTTGGTAGGACGGGACGAGGCGCTCGATTTCGTCGAGAACGGCGAGGGGATCAAAGGGGCTGAGGCGCGGCTCGAGACCTTGGGCGCGGAGCCAGACGGCGTGGCGGTCGGCCTCGCCGGATTGCGCGCCCCGGGACTGGCCCATGTCGGCTGAGACGCCGTTGGTCTTGCCGAAGGGAACTAGCTTCTTGACGTCCGCGCCCATGGCGCCGGCGATGCGGACGATGATTTCAAAGTCGGGCTTGACGCCGGCTTTGTCAGCGGCCTTCTTGGTTAGCTGGACGTCGCCGAAGGTGTTGGTGACGGTGCCAGTTTTTTCGTAGAGGCTGGCCGAGGGTAGGACTACGTCGGCCAGGGCTGCGGTTTCGGTGAGGAAGATGTCCTGGACTACTACGAAGGTCTTCTTGAGTGTGGCTGGGTCTACCCCGTAGATGCTGAGGGGATCGGCGGAAACGACATAGAGGGCTGCCAGATCGCCTGTTCCGGCGGCGTCGAAGATGGCGGGAGCGTCGAGGCCGGGCCGGGCGGGGAGATGGGAATACTCGTCGGCGAATGCACCTGGGGTGGTGACTGGGACGTAGCCGGGGAGCAGTTCGGGCAGCAGGCCCATGTCGGCTGCGCCGCGGGAGTTGGCGTAGTCGCCGAGATAGGCAAACTTTACGGTTTCTTTGGTGAGGCCCCACTTTACCAGAGATTCAATGGCTGCGCCCCGGTATTCTTCGCCGAAGACTATTAGCAGCGATCCTTCGGCGTGGATGGCTTCGCGGAAGGACTTGGCTTCCTGAGTGGCTTCGAGGGCACTGTCATTGCCGGTCAGGAATTCGGTGAAGGCTTCGTAGCCCTCGACGGGCAGCAGCAGGGATTGCCGGGCCTGGCGCTCGAGCTTGATCGGACTGTCGGTGGCGATATAGAGGCGGACCTGGTTATGGCGAAAGTTGGTGCGAATGTTCCAGGCGAGGAGCGGGTGCTCCTCGGTGGGGTTGCCGCCGATTACGAGGATGGCTTTGGCCGTTTCGGTATCGCGCAGGCTAGCGGCGCGGTTTCGATGGCCAGCCAGAGCGGCGGCGAAGCCTGGATAGTCGGTGGAGCGGATGTGGTCGATGCTGTTGGTGCCGAGCACCGTGCGCGCGAATTTTTGGAGGAGGTAGTTTTCCTCGTTGGTGGTGGTGCTGGAGCCTATCACGCCAATACTGGCCCCGCCTTTGCTATCACGGATTTCTTTGAACTTGGCGGCTACGACGCGGATGGCTTGTTCCCAAGTGGCGGGTTCGAGGTTGCCTTGCGCGTTGCGGATGAGCGGCTTGGTGAGGCGATCTTTGGAATTGACAAAATCGAAGCCGAAGCGGCCTTTGGCGCAAAGGAAGTCGCCATTAATGCCGGATTTGTCGCGGTTGTCGGCGCGAATGATCTCGGCGCCGTCGCTGGCCTGGCGGACGCCTAGAGTGACTTTGCAGCCGTCTCCGCAATGGGTGCAGACGGCGGAGACGTGGTTCAACTCCCAGGGGCGCGTTTTGTAGCGATAGGTGCCGCTGGTAAGTGCGCCGACCGGGCAGGCGTCAATGCACATGCCGCACTGTTCGCAGTCCAGATGGTCGCCGCCATTGGGGGCGATTACGGAGGTGACACCGCGGTTCTGAATGCCCAGGGCCCAGACATCCATGCCTTCGCCGCACATGCGGACGCAGCGGTAACAGAGAATGCAGCGGGGGCGGTCGAAGTAGACGGCTGGGGACCATTGCTGCTCTTCGCGGTGCTGTTTGGCTTCGACGTAGAGGCTTTCGCCAGCGCCGTACTTGAAGGTCATGTCCTGCAGTTCGCACTCGCCGCCGGCATCGCAAACGGGGCAGTCGAGGGGATGGTTGCCGAGGAGCAGTTCGATGGTCGCCTTACGAGCCTGGGCTATCTCTGGGGATTCGGTGGTGAAGGACTGGCCTTCGGCGACGGCGGTGGTGCAGGCGGTCTGGAGCTTGGGGACTTTCTCCTGGCGGACGACGCACATGCGACAGGCAGCCTGGAGGCTGAGGCCGGGGTAGTAGCAAAAGGCAGGGATCTCGATGCCGGCTTTGCGGCAGGCGTCGATCAGCAGCGTGCCTGCGGGGGCGGTTAGCTTTTTGCCGTCTACTGTGAAAGTTACGTCTGCCATGATCTCTCGTTTGCTCGTTATACCAGCGCTACTTCGAGGTGTTTTGCGAAGGGGCAGGGTTTGCCGTTCAGGTGGTCTTCGAATTCTCTGCGGAATTTCTTGACGAAGGCGATTGTGGGCATGGCTGCTGCGTCGCCTAGTGGGCAAAAGGTGCGGCCCAGCATGTTTTCGGCGAGATATTGGATGTTGTCGATGTCTTTCATGGTGCCAAAGCCGGCATGGAAGCGGGTGAGAGACTTCTTGAGCCAGTCGGTGCCTTCGCGGCAGGGGATGCACCAGCCGCAGCTCTCGTGGGCGTAGAAGCTGATGGTTCTGAGGGCGAATTCTACGATGCAGGTCTGGTCGTCGATGACGACTACTGCGCCGGAGCCGAGCATGGAGCCGGCTTTGCCTACCTGGTCGAAGTCCATGCCAAGGGTTTCGATCTCTTCAGGCAGGAGGACAGGCGTGGAGGAGCCGCCGGGGACGACTGCTTTGAGTTTGCGGCCGTTGCGCATGCCGCCGCCTACTTCGTAGATCATTTTCTTGAGGTTGTAACCCATGGGCAGTTCGTAGATGCCGGGGCGCTCGACGTGGCCGCTGAGGCCGAAGAGGCGGGTGCCGCCGTTGCGTTCCGAGCCGAGGGCTGCGTAGGCTGCCCCGCCCATGCCGAGGATGTGCGGGACGGCGGCGATGGTTTCGGCGTTGTTGATGACCGTGGGGCCGCCGTAGAGGCCGACCACTGCTGGGAACGGGGGCTTGATGCGCGGAACGCCGCGCTTGCCTTCGAGCGACTCCATCAGGGCGGATTCTTCGCCTACTTCGTAAGCTCCGGCGCCTGACTGGACGATGACCTGGTATTCGCTTTCGCTGCCGAAAATGTTCTTGCCCAGGAAGCCTTTGACGTAGGCGTCGGCTACGGCTTTCTCCATGATCTGGATCAGATAGCGGTATTCGCCGCGGAGGTAAATGAAGCCGGTTTTGGCTCCGATGGCGAGGCCGGCGATGATGGTGCCTTCGATGATCGCGTGAGGGTCATGGAGGAAGATGAGGTGATCTTTGCAGGTGCCGGGCTCGGATTCGTCGCCGTTGACGAGGACGTATTTTGGCTTGGCGGACTGTTTTGGAACGAATGACCATTTCAGGCCGGTGGGGAAGCCTGCTCCGCCCCGCCCGCGCAGGCCGCTGGCTTTCATCTCGTTGACGATCCACTCGGGCCCTTCGGCGAGGGCTTTGCGGGTGGATTCGTAGCCGCCGAGTTCGATGTAGCGATCGATGTCGGTGGCACCCATGCCGAAGCGCTTGGAGATGACTTTGACTTCGTCAGGGTGGGAGACGAGTTTAGGCATTCGCTGGCTCTCCCTTGTCTTTTGCCCGATAGGTATTCAGGACCTGGTCGACCTTGTCGTTGGTGAGGTCGTCGTGGAAGTCGTAGTTTACCTGAATGGCCGGCGCCCAGCAGCAGACGCCGATGCATTCGACTTCTTCGAGGGAGAAGAGGCCGTCGGCGGTGACGCCTTTGTGGCCGATACCGAGTTCTTCTTGCAGGTGTTCAAAGAGATCGTACGCGCCGAGCAACATGCAGCTGATATTGGTGCAGACCTGAACGTTGTATTTGCCGGCCGGCTTGAAGCGGAGCATGGAGTAGTAGCTGGCCACATTGCGGACGTCAAGTGGGGTGATGCCGATGCGTGCAGCGACTTCTTCGATGAGGGCGTCGGAGAGGTAGCCGATCTCGTCCTGGGCGTAGAGGAGCATGGGGATGAGGGCGGAGCGGCGGAGGGGGTACTTCTCTACGAGCGCGTCAAATTTGGCCGAGAGCGCGGGCGAGAAGATCGACATTGTTTCCTGACTCATTGCATCAGCTCCCGTGCCCAGGCTTCGGCTTGCAAGTCCATCTCTTCCTCTTTGACGTGGTGTTGTTCGTCGCCTACGTGGATTTCGAGCTTTCCTTCCATGGTAAAACGCATGAGGCCTTTGCTGCTATCTTCGCGAGTCCAGATGATTTCGTCCTGGTGACGGTTCAGATTCAGCCAGTGATCTCCGGCGCGGACGGTGATGGTTTTTTCGCCGAGTTCAACGGTGGCTTGCTGCTTGCGGTTGAGGCCGTGTGCGGCGGTGTAGCTGCGCAGCAGGGAAGCCAGAGAGACCCATAGCTCCGGCCAGAGCTTGTGGTTCTGCTCCGTGGTGATCGGGTTCTCGATTGCCGGCGCCAAAAACTATACCTCAGGGGTGAAGCCCCGTTGATTCTGCTCTGTTGATGTACGGGCTGAACTCCGTACCGCCCGATCTACTTCGAACTCTTGTGGTACCCCACCCGATCCTCACCGATGTGCGGCGGCATCAGGGCGCGCCTGTGATCAATTCTTCTACGAAGCTTGCTGCCAGCTCAATGGGATCGACTCTTGCTTCTGTATCAGGACTCAGGCTTAGCCTGCGGGCCTTTACTGGGGATTCGTCGGTGAGGATGATGAAGGTTATTGTTTTTTCGCCCGCTTCGCCTGCGACTACAGCTCCGATCGAAGGTGTGCTGCGGTCCTGAGAGATTTTGCAACTGGCGCCGCGGCAGACGAGTTCGATGGTGTGTTCGTAAGGCGAAGCCTGTTGAAGATCGATCGTGGGTGCACCCTCCCGGACAAGTTCTGAGTTGGCTTTGTCTACTTCTTTGGCGATGTTGATGCGGACCCCTTCAAAGAAGGCATCCAGATCGACTTTCTTTTTGGCCTTGGCGTTTAAGCGCGCTTTGAACTCGAATGCCGCCTTAGCATAATCAGCCATAGATGTTCCTTCCACTAGCGGTCAATTTCGCCGAGGACGATGTCGATGGAGCCGATAACTGCTACTACATCGGAGATGGAACGGCCCTGGCACATAGTTTCGAGTGCCTGGAGCGAAGCGAAGGTGGGGTTGCGCATGTGGACGCGGTAGGGTTTTGCGGTGCCGTCGGAGACGACGTAATAACCCATCTGGCCGCGCGAGGATTCGATGCCTTGATAGACCTCTCCGGCCGGGACTGCGAAGCCCTCCGTGACGATCTTGAAGTGATGGATCAACGACTCCATCTGGGTTTTCATCTTTTCGCGGTCAGGGAGGACGATCTTGGGGGCGTCGGCTTTGACGGGACCTTCGGGCATGCCTTCGAGGGTCTGATTGATGATGCGGACCGACTGGCGCATCTCTTCGAGACGGACCAGGTAGCGGCCCCAGACATCGCAACGCTGCGAGATTGGCACGTTGAACTGGAATTTTTCGTAGCTGCAATACGGCATGTCACGGCGGAGGTCAAAATCGATCCCGGATGCGCGCATCGGTGGGCCCGTAACGCCAAGGGCAATGGCGTCCGCGGCGGAGAGATGGCCTACGTTTTGCAGGCGGTTGACGAAGATGGGATTGCCGGTGAGGAGGTTCGAGTATTCGTCGATCTTTTCAGGGAAGGTCTTCATGAAGCTGCGCACGCGGTCGAAGAAGTCGAGCGGGGCTTCCATGGCCAGGCCACCGATGCGGAAGTAGCTGGTCATCATGCGCTGGCCGCTGACGTGCTCGAAGATGCGCAGGATGTCTTCACGCTCGCGGAAGGTATAGAGGAAGACGGTGAGCGCGCCGATGTCCATGGCGTGGGTGCCGAGCCAGACCAGGTGGGAGTTGAGGCGGGTGAGTTCGCTTAGCAGGACGCGCATCCACTGGGCTTTGTCGGGGATGGGCAGTTCGAGGAGCTTTTCTACGGCGAGGCAGTAACAAAGGTTGTTGTGCATCGGACTGAGATAGTCGATGCGGTCGGTGAGTGGGACGACCTGCTGGTAGAACTTGGCTTCGCAGGTTTTTTCGATGCCGGTGTGGAGGTAGCCGATTTCGGGATAGAGGCGGACGACGATTTCGCCGTCGATTTCAAGAACCAGGCGCAGGACGCCATGGGTGGCAGGATGCTGCGGGCCCATGTTCAGGACCATGGTCTGGTCGGCGGAACCGGTCGCCAGAGGCGCTTCCAGAATCGGAGTTCCTGCTACTTCGGTCATGAAAGTTCGTCTCCCACTTTTGATGCCGGCCCCGGCCCTTCCGTTCCGAATTTCTGCGGGCGGTGAACTTATCAGGATACAACGCCAGGTTCGGATGGCTGGTGGACAGTGGACAGTCTTTAGGCCACCGTTCCCTAGCTCCTGCTCACCGGCTTACCGGTAGCCCTCGACGGGGTAGTCTTTGCGCAGGGGGTGGCCGGTCCAGTCGTCGGGCATCATGATGCGGCGCAGGTTGGGGTGGCCGTCGAAGCGGATGCCAAAGAGGTCAAAGACTTCGCGTTCGTAGTAGTTAGCAGAGGGCCAGACCGCAGTGATGCTGTCGAGCGAGGAATCCGCTTGGTCGATCATCACGCGCAGGCGGATGCGTTCTTTGTGGGGGTGAGAGATGATGTGATAGCTGATCTGGAAACGAGGCTGGGCAGGGAACCAGTCGACTGCGGTTACGTCTTCGAGGAAGTTGTAGCCGGCTTGCTGTACGACTCTGGCGGCGGCGATGACTTCTTCGCGGGCGATGGTGAGGGTGAGTTCCTCACGGTCCCAGCGGGCATCGGTGAGGGCTTCCGGTTTCCAGGTAAGGATGGCGGCTACGGCCGGATGGCCGCTTTTTTCTCTCAGGACAGATTCCCGGTCCGGCAGTGTCTCGTTCATCTAGAGGTCCGCCTTGTCTTTAGTCCAGTCCAGAATGCCTTTCTTGACGATGTAAAATAGGCCGACGGCGACGAAGCCAAGGTAAACGAGCATCTCCCAGAAGCCGAAGAAGCGCGAACCGGTGATGGCGGGCAACTGCTTGTAGACGACGGCCCAGGGCATCATGAAGACGACTTCCACATCGAATAGGATGAAGAGCATGGCGACCATGTAGAAGCGGACGCTGAAGCGTCCGCGGGCGTCGCCGACGGCTTGGATGCCGCACTCATAGGTGGCGAGTTTGGTCTTGGTGTTGCGATGGCGGCCGATGAACCAGGAAGCAGCGGCCATGCCGAGGCCGAGGCCAAATGCGGCGAGAACCTGCAACAGAAGCGGAAGGTATTGCCAGAAATAGGGGATAGGATCGTTCATTCGGTTCCTTGGCGCGTGGCGCCCTGGTGTCCAGGCCGCTTGACTTGAGCTTAGGTTTCCCTTTCGCTCAAGTCAAGCGGAGATCAGAAGCGCTGCCGCCGGTCAATCTTGCCTTTAGTGGGCCTTCCGATACCTTTGAAAAGTTCCATGCGGGCCATTCTTCCAAAGGTAATGCTTCTTTGATGGTAGGGTTCTCCCACGTTAGAGGCCTTGAAGAGTTACCTCCGTCATCTGATGATAACAATCAGCAGGCCGATAGAAATGCTAAGGAGAATCAATGATGGCAACCACAGCTACTGGCGGTAATCTAGTTTCCCTCATCGCACCTGGGAGCCCGCAGGCGGGTTCTGGTGCAGGAATCCGCTCGCAGCGTCCCAGACAGATTTCCTCTGAAGCTGGCCGGGCGATCGAAATGCTGGGCCACGCCATCGAGTATCTGTCCGATGAATTTGCCCTGAACTGCATGGATCGCATTCTGGGGACCGAACCAGGGTTGCATCCGCGTCTCCGGGCGATTGAACTGCTGAAGGCACGGAACCGCGAGATCTATTTGAGCTGCCCGGAGGCTCCTACGCTTAAGGAGCGGCTACAGGGCTGGTTTCACAGAACCAAGGCTAAGGGTGAAACGGTGGACCCGTCCCCGGCTACTCTTGGCGCGAGATAATTCGCATCCGGATCTGACACGAGCTTATATGAAGTAGAGATACGCTGCTACAAAGCATCCCATCCTAGCCCGGATTCGAGGCGCGTCCGCCGGGTGCAGAACCGAACAAAAGATGTGGCGAGGACCGGCTAACGGTCGCCCCGCGATTGTTTTAGCTCAGGGCGAGGAGCCCAAAGAGGGCGAGCCAGACCAGGCCCATGGTGTGCCAGTACCAGGCGAGGCTGTCTACGGCGATCTGACGGTATTCGACCTTGCGGAGGAAGCCGAGGGTGGGGAGGCTGACTGCCAGGGCGAGAATGCCGAGAAGCAGGAAACCAGCGTGGAAGCCAGTGATGATATAGAAAAAATAGACTGCCGGGGTGGCAAGGTGATCGAACGAGAAGCCCTGGCCGCTTAGCTGCGTCCAGCCGGTCCACTGTCCGGTGACGAAGAGACCCCCGAAAACCAGGGTCGCAGCCAGCCAGGGAAGGGCGCGCATGAGGGCGGGGCGGCCCATCCCTAGCCATTCTTCCACGACATCCAGTTCGCGAAAGATGCGGCGGCGGGCGATTTCCATGGTCAGGCTGCTCAGGATGAGCACCGCGGTGTTGAGGAAGAGGATGGGCGGGAGCTGGACGGGATGCCAGTCGCCGATGAATTCCGGACTTCGCGTGTCGAGGTGGCCGACGCCCTGGTGGGCGTAGAACATGACAGCCAGAGCCAGGAAAAACATGACGTGCGCGGCGAGGACAAGGAAGACCATCATCCGAACGCGTTTGAGGAGTTCGCCGGGGCCGCTGCGTCCGAGGCGTTTCCACTCATCGTCATCGCCGTTGCCGCCTCCGCCGGTGGGCCGGCGGTCCACAGGCGGTTTGCCGCCGATGCCTGGGTCTTTTCGCTCGGTTTCAACCGGATAGCGGGTAAAGGTGCTGGGCATGGCTGCGGCCTCTATCAAGCTCAGATTACACCGACTTTGGGAAGGATGCACCGGTTTCCACTCAGGTTGTCTTTTGTCCTGTGGAATGCATTCCTAGATTGGACTCGGGAGAGGCATGGCAGGTTACCGGGCAGGCTTAGGTTCGAATTTGCTTGCGGAGTCGATAAGGTCTACGAAGAGCTGGTGGACTCGACGGTCCGACGACAGCTCTGGATGGAAGGTTGCAGCCATGGTCTTTCCCTGGCGGACGAGCACAGGGAAGCCTTCGCGTTCGGCGAGGATCTCGACTTCCGGACCGGTGGAGACGATGCGCGGGGCGCGGATGAAGACTGTCTCTAGCGGGCCACCTGGCAAAGCTGTGTCAAGGGTGAGGATGGCGGAGTCGCGCTGGGCTCCGTAGGCGTTCCGTTCGACAGCCATATCGAGGATGCCCAGGCTGGGCTGGTGCGGGTGGCGAACTTCGCTGGCCAGGAGGATGGCGCCGGCGCAGGTGCCGAAGACTGGTTTTTGCCGGGCGAAGCTCTTCAGAGCATCGAAGAAGCCAGCGCGGTCGAGGAATTTGAGCATGGTTGTGGATTCGCCGCCGGGAAGGATGAGAGCGTCGAGGTTTTCGAGGGCGTCGGGGGTTTTGATTAGCGAAGGTTTTGCGCCAGATTCTTCGAGGGCGGCGGCGTGGCGTTCATAATCGCCCTGGAAGGCCAGGACGCCGATTTGAGGGGAAATTTGGTCGGGCAATGAGTCTTCCTGTCGCGAGGTTGGGCGCGGGACGCCACACCTTCACCATTTTAGAGTCTGACGCGTGCACCGGGATTCAATCGGAGTGATTGCAAGGCGCCGTGACACGCCACATAGGGAGGGGTGCCCGTAACTTTTCTTCCTTTTTCTGCGTGTTAAGTGGAAGCAAAATCATACGTTTCGGTCGCGTCCTAATCGTGCTGTATGGCGCGCGACGAGCCTGGCTTTGGTGCACATTTTGGCGCTTCCCTTGGCTGCCTTGGTGTTGTTCAGGAGGGTTGACCGCTCATTGCGTCTCTGACTGGTTGTTTCTCTTGTGGGGTTTACCGGGTGAATTCAGCGCAACGCAATTGGGATCGGTCTGGGGCAAAATCGGCGGTCTGATACACTTGGCCGGCCATGAAAACCTTCGCCTCTCGATTGTTCTGTATCGTGCTGTTGCTGGCGCCCGTCGCATCGGCGCAGGACGTGATTGCGCTGTATCCCGGCCTCGCGCCCGGTTCCGTTCAGGAGAGCTATCCGGAGAAGGCGTACTTCTCTAAAGTCTGGAACACGGATGTGGTTACGAATGTGACCCGGCCAACTCTCATGGTCTTCAAACCGTCTCCGGAGTTGAAAATCAACACCGCTGTCGTGATTTGCCCGGGCGGGGGCTTTATGGCGTTGTCCATTGCCAGCGAGGGTACGGATGTCGCCAAATATCTGGCGGCCAGAGGCGTGACGGCTTTCGTGCTGAAATATCGGGTTGCTCACACAGGCGACGACGCCACGCAGGAGTTTGGTCCGTTGTACGCAGACAGGGCGAAGTTCAATGAGACGATGAAGAGCGTTGAACCCCTGGCCGCGGCCGACGGCTTGGCAGCGGTGGCTTATGTCCGGCAGCATGCAGCAGAATGGGGAATTTCTCCCGATCGCGTCGGAATCATTGGATTCTCAGCAGGTGGTGCAGTCACGGCTGAAGTAGCCCTTCACTACAAGCCGGAAGGACGACCTGCGTTTGTCGCTCCGATCTATGGCGGAGCATTGTCGAAGGATGCACCCGTCCCTGCGGACGCTCCGCCCATGTTTATTGCTGCTGCTACCGACGACTCGCTTGGGCTTGCGCCAGAGAGTATCGCTCTATGGGAGAAGTGGACTTCGGCTCACAAATCGGTGGAATTGCATATGTACGCGAAGGGTGGCCATGGCTTCGGAATGCGTGCGCAGAACATTCCTACGGATCACTGGATCGATCGGTTTGCGGATTGGTTGCAGTTGCAGGGTTTTCTGAATCAGTAAGGTCACGCGACCCCATGCTCACAACATCCATCGTTCGCGGATGCAGAAACCTCCGCACCGGAGTCTGAACGTCTCCTCCGAGGTCTCGAACTCGGAGTTAGAACACTCATCTACTTCGCGACCGTGAATGGATTGAAAACCTCGATGCCGAATTGGGCAAAATCCTAGACGTTACGAGTAGCGACGGTTAGACCGTTCGCACCGACCGTCTCATCAAGGGCAATACGGGTATTTTGGGGACCCAGTTACGAAGCAGGTTCATGGGGACGGCATTCGTATCGGTTCGTTCGTCTTAGATGACTCGCTTAGAAAGCGTCGGACACAAAAGCTCGACCCATCAAAAAGCCGGAGATGCTTCGGCATCTCCGGCTCGGTTGCTAGGCGGCTAATCCTACCAGCCGCGGGTTTGGAGGAGGTCTTGCTGTTCGATCGCGGCGGCGGCGAGGCCTTTCATGGTGCCCGTGACCTGCTCGCTTACTTCGGCGAGGATTTTGGCGTCGTTGTAGTGGGTGGTGGCGATTACGATGGCTTTGGCGCGGGAGACGGCCTCTTCCCGCTCAAGCTGGTTGTGTTCTACGTCGAGAGGGGTGGCGCGCTCTTTCATGAAGATGCCGCTGCCTACGAAGACTGTCTCTGCGCCTAGCTGCATCATCAGGGCTGCGTCGGCGGGGGTGGCGATGCCGCCGGCGGAGAAGTTGGGAACGGGGAGTTTACCGGTTTTGGCTACCAGGCGAACCAGTTCGTAGGGCGCGCCGTGCTCCTTGGCGGCGTGATAGAGCTCTTCTTCGCGGAGGACAGTGATGGCGCGGAGTTCGCGTGTGATCTGGCGCATGTGCTGAACGGCATGGACTACGTCGCCGGTGCCTGCTTCACCTTTGGTACGGATCATGGCTGCGCCTTCGGCGATGCGGCGCAGGGCCTCGCCCAGATTGCGCGCGCCGCAGACGAAGGGGATGGTAAAGGCGTGCTTGTCGATGTGATGGGCCTCGTCAGCGGGGGTGAGGACTTCGCTCTCGTCGATGAAGTCGACACCGATGGCCTCGAGGATCTGGGCTTCGGCGAAGTGGCCGATGCGGGCCTTGGCCATCACGGGGACGGAGACGGCGGCCATGATTTCTTTAATAAGCTTGGGGTTGGCCATGCGGGCGACGCCGCCCTCAGCTCGGATCATGGCGGGGACGCGTTCGAGGGCCATGACGGCGACTGCGCCGGATTCTTCGGCAATCCGGGCCTGCTCGACGTTCATCACGTCCATGATGACGCCGCCTTTAAGCATCTCTGCCAAACCTACCTTGAGACGAAGGCTGGTGCTTGTAAAGCTTCCATTATGACTTGCTTCTGCCATGATTACTGCCTCGCTTCCTTAAAAAAGCTATTGCGCTGGGGTGGGTTGGGGCCGGCGCGGAAGTTCTTCGATCTTGAGCTTCAACTCTTAAGTGTAGCAGCGATTTGAGTGTTCGATTTTGGCTGCGGAGTTGGCTGCTTGATTGCGGCGAGGTGAATTTGATTCTCGAGGCGAAGCCTATACCAGACTGATGGACTGTCAAGCTGTAGGATTAAAGGCGGTCCGATGGTTTTGGGGCCGTTTTTTCCAGAGAGTGTGAGGTGAGATGGACGAAGGTAGTTGGGTACTGCTGATTGCCAGCGAAGTGGGTGGAACGGACTCGGTTTCGGACCGGGCGATGGAACGGCTGGTGGATGCGATCAGCAAAGAGGGGTATGAGGTGGTGCGGACCTCGACGCCTGAGGATGGTTTGTCGCTGGTGAAGAGCGATCCTTCGCACTCGGCGATTCTGCTGGACTGGGATCTGGCTGGAGAGCATCAGTTCGATGAGCGCGCGGCGCTGCGGATTATTCGCGCGGTGCGGCGGCGTAATAAGAAGGTTCCAATTTTCCTGATTGCCGACCGCACGCTGGTGAGCGAACTGCCGCTTGAAGTGGTGCGGCAAGTGCATGAGTACATTCACCTGTTTGGCGATACGCCTGCGTTTATTGCCAGCCGCGTGGATTTTGCCGTGGAGCGATACGAGGCGCAGCTCTTGCCACCATATTTCAAGGCGCTGAAGGAGTACAACGACCAGGGCGCGTATAGCTGGGATGCTCCGGGACACATGGGCGGGGTGGCGTTCCTGAAGCACCCGGTGGGGATGGAGTTCCACAAGTTTTTCGGCGAAAACATCATGCGGTCGGACCTGGGGATTTCGACTTCGCCGCTGGGGTCATGGCTGGATCATATTGGGCCTCCCGGCGAAAGCGAGCGGAATGCGGCGCGGATCTTCGGTGCGGACTGGACGTTTTATGTGCTGGGCGGGTCTTCGACTTCCAACCAGATTGTGGGGCATGGGGTAATCGGGCAGGACGATATCGTTGTTATCGATGCCAATTGCCATAAGTCGATTTGCCACTCGCTGACGGTAACTGGGGCGCGGCCTGTTTATCTCACTCCTACGCGAAACGGCTATGGGATGATTGGGCTCGTTCCTTTGAAGCGATTTAGTCCCGAGGCTATCAAGGAATTGATTGCGAAGAGCCCGTTTTCTGCCGGGGCCGTTTCGCAGGAGGCAACTTACTCCGCGGTGACCAACTCGACTTATGACGGATTATGTTACGACGTCAACCGGGTAGTTACGGAGCTGGCGCAGAGTGTGCCGCGGATTCATTTTGACGAAGCGTGGTACGCGTATGCCAAGTTTCATCCGATTTATCGCGGGCGGTTTGCGATGGACGTGGCTGACGAGATGCCGAACCGGCCGCAGCTGTTTGCGGTGCAGTCGACACACAAGATGCTGGCGGCTTTTTCGATGGCTTCGATGGTGCACATCAAGCTGAGCCAGCGTGCGCCCCTGGATTTTGACCAGTTCAACGAAGCTTTCATGATGCATGGAACGACTTCGCCGTTTTATCCGCTGATTGCTTCGCTGGATGTGGCTGCGGCGATGATGGATGAGCCGGCTGGACCGACGCTGATGGCGGAGACGATCTTTGACGCGATCAGCTTTCGCAAGGCGATGTCTTCAATTGCACACCGTTTGCGGGCGCTCGAGGATGGGGACGGGTGGTTCTTCCGGTTGTTTCAGCCGGATCGAGTTGAGGATCCGGTGGATGGGCAGAGTTATCTGTTCGAGGATGCTCCGGATACCTTGCTGGCGACAACTTCGACTTGCTGGACGTTGAAGCCGGGCGAGGACTGGCATGGGTACCAGGATGACGATGTCGAAGACGACTACTGCATGCTGGACCCGACCAAGGTGACGATCCTGATGCCGGGTGTGAATGCGCAGGGGGTTATCGCTGAGTGGGGGATCCCAGCGGCGATTCTTGTTGAATTTCTGGATGCGCGGCGTGTGGAGATTGCGCGAACCGGGGATTACACCGTGTTGGTGCTATTTTCGGTGGGAACCAGCAAAGGTAAGTGGGGAAGTTTGCTCGAGAACCTCTTTGAGTTCAAGCGTTTGTATGATACTGAGGCCACGCTTAGCGAGGCGCTTCCGGACTTGGTCGAGAAGTATCCTTTGAAATACAGGAATGTAACTCTGAAGGAACTTAGCGATGAGATGCACTCAGCGATGATCGAGCTGCGGCTTAGCGCGCTGGAGGGCGAGGCTTGCGAGCTGGATACGCAGGAGGTTCTTACGCCCGCGCAGACGTATCAGAGGCTGCTCCGGAATGGGACGGAAAAGGTCAAGTTCACTGAGATGGCCGGGCGGATTGCTGGGGTGATGCTGGTGCCTTATCCACCTGGAATTCCGGTTTGCATGCCCGGTGAGCGGCTGGGTGGGCCGGAGAGTCCGGTGATCAAGCTGATTCTGGCGCTCGAGGAGTTTGGTAAGCGGTTTCCTGGGTTTGAGCGCGAGGTGCATGGGATTGAGGTCGACGCGCAAGGGGATTATTGGATGCGCGGGGTGATCGAGGTTGCCGGAAAGCGGTCGAACGGGAAGAACCGGCCGCCCAGCTCAGCGCCGCCCGTGAAGCGGAAACGAAAGTCCGGGGGCAAGGCAACGCAGGCGAAGGTGGAATCAATGCCTCGGAATTCGGCATTGAACGAACAGCGTTAGGCTTCAATTTAAGGCAAATTGGCCGTGAATGCTGCTGGTGTAGACTAGCCAGCATTCACGGCTTTTCATTTGGAGTTGAATGACGATCTATGAGGGTTTAGCGGCGGGGCCCAAGGGCCGGTTGTCCGATCCGCGGCTGCTGGCAGAGTGGTTTGCTGTAGCGTGGTCGCGTGAAGTTGGACCAGGAGGACTGCTGGCGCGACGGATTTTGGGACGGGATCTGGTGCTCTGGCGGTCGGCTCATGAATGCGATGGCGCGGATGGGCTGCATTGTTGGCAGGATCTCTGTGTTCATCGCGGGGCCAAGCTTTCCTTAGGAATCCTTCAGAATCATGCTGGACAAGACTGCCTGGTTTGCCCTTATCACGGTTGGCGATACGCGGCTTCGGGGCAGTGTGTTTCGATTCCGGCGCACCCGGGGTTGACGCCGCCGACGAAGGCGCGCGTACAGGTTTTCCAGATTCGGGAGCGGTTTGGAGTGATCTGGGTTTGTTTAGGGCAGAATGCGGGCCCGTTGCCCGAGTTTCCGGTCGCGGACGAAGCGGGAATTCGCGTTTTGCTGGCGGGGTCTTACCGGTTTCGGGCGCTTGGGCCGCGGTTGATTGAAAATCTGTTGGACGTTGCTCATCTGGGGATTGTTCATGGCGGACTCCTGGGCGATCCGGAGCGGGGCGAGGTTGAGGATTACGAGGTCGGGATGGGAGTGCGTGGCCCTGAGGCACGCGAGATCCGGATCTGGCAGCCGGACCCGGATGGCACGGGTGCGGGAGCGCATGTTTCCTATCACTACGAGGTCTTGGGGCCGCTGACGGCGGGGTTTGTAAAGCTGGGCTCGACCGAGCAGGGCGAACGGCGTTTTGGGATTCTGGCCCAGGTGGCGCCTGTGGATGAACAATACTGCGAGATGCGGCTGGTGATGGCGATGAACTACGGGCATGAGATTCCGGACGAAGAGTTGATCGGGTTTCAGAATCGGGTGACGGAGCAGGACCGGGCCATTGTGGAATCGCAGAGGCCTGAGCTCTTGCCGCTGGACTTGCAGGCGGAGCTGCATTTGAGGTCGGATCGGATGGCGATCGCTTACCGGAAGTGGCTTCGGGAGATTGGCTTTACGTATGGAGTCGCTTAGTGGCGGGTTATGAGGCGCGACGGTTGCCGTGGTTTACTTCGGGGGACGTTGACGGATTCTTTGGGCTGTTTTTCTCCGGGTTTCCTGATC
>Ga0206814_10124_pt1 | contig 21536 bp, 17 predicted proteins | sample Alteio_BWOrgCont_90_FD_152850 | JGI IMG/M metagenome (GOLD analysis project Ga0206814, IMG submission 152850) | Enriched cells from forest soil in Barre Woods Harvard Forest LTER site, Petersham, Massachusetts, United States -... | ecosystem: Environmental > Terrestrial > Soil > Temperate forest >...
AACAATGCGGGCGTGGCAGTGCTGGGAAAATTCGAGGAATTGTCGCTGGAAGACATTCGCTGGCTGACGGAAATAAATTTCTGGGGAGTGATTCACGGAGTGTTTTATTTTTTGCCGCTGCTGAAGAAGGAGCGACGGGCGCACATTGTGAATACGTCCAGCGTGTTCGGGCTGGTGGGAGTGGTGGGGCAGACGGCTTACTGCGCGAGCAAATTTGCGGTGAGAGGGTTCACGGAATCACTGCGGCACGAACTGGAAGGGACGAATATTTTCGTAACCAGCGTGCATCCCGGGGGCATCAAGACGGCGATTGCGAAGCGAGCGAGGCTGGGGGCGCGGGCGAAAGCGAGTTTGTATCCGGACAGCGTTTCACGGTTTGACAGGGTGGCGATTACGACGGCAGAGGATGCGGCGGCGCGGATATTGAAGGGCGTGGAAAAATACGAGCCACGGATTTTGATCGGGCGGGATTGCAGGCAGGCGGAGATTTTGCAGCGTTTGCGGCCGGTGGGGTATTGGAAGATGATCGCGAAGAAGATACAGGATCCGGACGTGAAGCGGTAGGGCGGGGAGCCGGGTGAAATTCAATTGGCGGCGTGGAAGAGTGGAAAGGCCGGTTGGCGCGGATCAATCTAGTTGAGGTCAACGGGTCCGCGCAAAGAAATCTGTCGCACCTGCGGCGCTTGCAGAGTTTTCGGATGGGATACCCAGCGCTCACGCGCTGGGCTAACTTCTTTCGCGCCTCTGGCGCTTGGTGAGAGGAAGAACCGTGATCTGTCGGAGGCTCCGAGAAGGCATAGTCTCCGCAAATGTGAAGTGCGATGGTTGGATTGGGCGAAAAGTTGAGAATATTTCCTTGTAGGGTCCATAAGAAAAACTGAGAGAACGGGCGGCACGGGCAAAGTTATAATTATGGCTTGTGGTTTAGGGAAAGGGGCCGTAGATGCCTATTGTTGCGCCTGTTGCTGAATGGAGCAGTCTGTTTGGACGAATGAAAGTGGAAGCGCCGGAGGCGTTTGATTCCGAGGGGCGCGTTCTGAATTTGATGGAAGGGGAATGGAAGGACCCAGGTTTCGGGAAGCACTACGAATCGCCGATCGACGGGCGGAGCCTGGGCCGGATCCCGATGATTGAGCTGGAGACCGCGCGAATGGCGGTGAAGTTCGCGAAGTCCGAGGCTGCCGGATGGGCGAAGACGGATTTGGACGAGCGGCGGAGGCGGGTGAACGAATGCCTGGCAGGATTGCAGAAGCAGAAGGAATTGATTGCGCTGCTCCTGATGTGGGAGATCGGGAAGCCCTACGCGCAGGCGTTGACGGATATTGAACGGTGCATCAGCGGCGTGGAATGGTACGTCGGAAACATTGAGAGCATGCTGGGGAAGCGTACGCCGCTGGGACTGATTTCGAATATCGCGTCGTGGAATTATCCGATGTCGGTGCTGATGCACGCGGTGCTGGTGCAGGCGCTGGCGGGGAACGCGACGATTTCGAAGACACCGACGGACGGCGGGCTGTACGCGCTGACGGTGGCGCACGCAGTGGCACGGAAGTGCGGGCTGCCGGTGTCGCTGGTGAGCGGGTCGGGCGGGCAGTTGAGCGAAGCGCTGGTGCGGAATGAGTTTGTGGATTGCCTGGCGTTCGTGGGCGGGAAGACGAACGGCGGGGTGATCGCGTCGTCGCTATATGACGAAAACAAGCGATACATGCTGGAGATGGAGGGAGTGAACACGTATGGCGTGTGGCAGTTTTCGGATTGGACCGGGCTGGGGCAACAGTTGAAGAAGGGATTCGATTACGGGAAGCAGCGGTGCACGGCGTATGTGCGCTACGTGGTGCAGCGGGAACTGTTTCCGCAATTTTTAGAGATGTATCTGCCGCTGCTCCGCGGGTTGCGTTACGGGAATCCGGTGATGGTCGAAAGCGAAACGGACCCGCTGCCGAAGCTGGATTTCGGGCCGCTGATCAACAGCAAGAAGGTGGAAGAGTTGCGGGTGTTATACGTGGAGGCGCTGGGAAAGGGCGCGATCAGTTTGTTTGAGGGCGGCGTGCAGGAGAGTATGATTTTTCCGAACCAGGATACGTCGGCATACGTGGGGCCGGCGGCGCTGCTGAATATTCCCAAGAATTGCCGACTCTATCACAGCGAACCGTTTGGGCCGCTGGATACGATTGTGGTGGTGGACCATATTGAGGAGCTGATTTCGGAGATGAATGTGTCGAACGGGGCGCTGGTGTCTTCGATTGCGTGTGATGACGGAAAGATTGCGCGGCGGGTGGCGGAGGAGTTGCGGGCGTTCAAGGTGGGGATTAATACGATCAAGTCGCGCGGGGACCGGGAAGAGGTGTTCGGCGGCGTGGGGCAATCGTGGAAGGGATGTTTTGTGGGTGGGCGGTACCTGGTGCTGGCGGTGACGGCGGGAGAGCCGGGGGAGAAGTTGTATGGGAATTTCCCGGACCATTCGCGGATGCCGGAGGAGTTGACGGTGAGGGCAGTGAGCGTTTCGGCCGCGCAAAAATAGGGCAGACGAGGATTGCGAGAGATTTTTGACGGGGGCGGAGGCGGGGAATATACTGCGCGGGAAGAGAGGTAACCGATCTGAAGATCGGCCAGATGGTGGTTGGACTTGGGTGGAGTGGAGGACGCCCTAAAAGCGGGAGCAGAGCTCCCGCACTCCAAAAAGAGCGACGCCTCGGACCCTTCGGCTACGCTCTCAGGGCAGGAGGCGGCCGCTACAAATGCAAGAGTGGCCGATCTGAAGTTCGGCCACTACACGAAGAGAAGAAGGCGGCATAAAGCCGCCCCTACATGGGGAAGAGCGGGGAGCGCTGGTGGGAGTGATTGATCAGAGGTTTGAGAAGAATGTGCTGATCAGCTCGGTGGACTATGTGTTCAACTGGGCGCGGAAAAGTTCGCTGTGGCCGCTGACGTTTGGGTTGGCTTGCTGCGCGATTGAGATGATTGCTTCGACGACGGCGCGGTTTGATATGGCGCGGTTTGGAGCGGAGGTGTTCCGGCCATCACCGCGGCAGGCGGATTTGATGATCGTGTCGGGGACAGTGACGCTGAAGATGGCGCAGGTGATTCAGCGAATCTGGCAGCAGATGTCGGACCCGAAGTGGTGCATTTCGATGGGGGCTTGCTCGAGCGTGGGCGGGCCGTTCAATACGTACTCGGTATTGCAGGGCGTGGATCGCGTGGTTCCGGTGGATGTGTATGTGGTGGGATGCCCACCGCGGCCGGAGGCGCTGTTTTACGCGCTTTTGAAATTGCAGGACAAGATTGACAATATGACTCTGGCGAAGAGGCCGACGGAAGTGCGGTTGCGGCCGGAGATGGCGGAAGAGTTCAAGAAGAGCGTGATGATTGCGCAGGTGGCGGAACCGCGATGACTGAAAATAGAAATTGGAAAAGAGGAAATGGAAAATGGGGGATCCCTTCGCGGGGGAAAATTGCTGGGATTTGCGGTCGGCGTTGGCGCGCGGGCTTGATCTAACACAGAGGGCACAGAGATAAGAACGCAGAGGGCACGGAGAGGAGCACAGGCAGGAGTGCCTGTGCCACCAGAGAGGTACGGAGACAATGGCGTTTGTTAGAACGGTGAAGGTGGGGGAAGTTCCGGCGGGGACGATTCGGGAGTTGCAGGTGGAGGGGAAGGCGGTGGCGGTGGCCAACGTCGGCGGGAAGATTTATGCGATCAACAATACTTGTTTGCATCGCGGAGGGCCGCTGGGACAGGGCCCGCTGGAGGGCAAAGTGGTGACTTGCCCGTGGCACGGGTGGCAATATGATGTTACGAATGGGAAGGTTGTCCAGAACCCCGCGGCGGCGGTGGATTGTTACCATGCCGAGGTGCGAGGCGAGGACATATTTATTGATTTAGGATGAGGTTAGCGGCAGGCCCTGAAAGCCGGCATCGAGCCTGTAATCGGAACAAAATCAGATGCTTGGCGTGAATTCTGAGGCGGTTGCCCGTGTTTTTTCGGGTTTTGCACACCGAGATAAGCCTATCCCGCACATTTTGTTTGGTTTTCCTTGTTCGACCGTGTATATTTTCCCCGGCTTTGGGTGAAGATGGCGACTGCGACTCCTCAGACACGACATTATTGGATATTCAGCACCGACCCGCACCACTACCACTGGGACACACTTTTCGTTAAGGGCAAAGAAATGTGGCACGGGGCGGGTTCGAAACCCGACGCTATCCGTGCGCTCAAGCAGGTGAAGCGCGGGGATCGCGTGCTGTGCTACCACTCCGCGCCGGAGCGTTCGCTCTATTCCATCGCTGAAGTAACGCGGGACCCGTATCCCGACCCGCACGATCACAAAGGGAAGAATCTGGTGGCGGACCTGCGGGCATTTGAGAAGCTGCCGCGGCCGGTGACCCTGGCGGAGATGCGGGGGAACTCCGCGCTGAGGAAAGCGAAGCTGCTGAAAAACGTGCGGCTGATAATTTCGCCGATCACGGAGGCAGAGTATCTGGAGCTTCTGAAGATGGCTGGGATTGTGGCTACGCCAGGCGTGCCGCTGCCGTGAAAAATCTTAGTGGAATTAATGATTCCGATTTAGCAAGTGGCGGATAAATTTCGAGAAAGCTCTCTTCAGGGGCTAAAGCCCATTCGATTGCTTCCTGCTACGCCGGGGCTGAAGCCCCGGCCTCCTAAGGAAGGCCCAAGAGCACAGCCAGGAATGGCTGTGCCACCAGGGCAGGAACGGCTATCTGAAGGAGGCTGCTACACGAGCTTAAATTGAAGGCCGCGCGTCCAAAGACTAGGGTTGTGCTCAAGGAAAAGCCAATGAAAATCAGATGGGACAGGCGGGTTGCACTGCAGGTGCTTCTGGCGGCGGCGGTGTGTGTTAGCGGTGCGAGCGCACAAGAATACCCCGTGGCGACGAAGACGCTGAAGAACGGGATGAAGATCCTGGTGCAGACAGACCACAGCATTCCGAATGTGGCGCTGTACACGTTTTACAGGGTGGGATCGAGGAACGAGAGGCCGGGGACGACCGGACTGTCGCATTTTTTCGAGCATATGATGTTCAACGGCGCGAAGAAATATGGGCCGGGAGAGCTCGACAAGACGATGGAGAATAATGGGGGATCGAATAACGCATACACTACGCGGAACGTGACAGTGTATCAGGACTGGTTTCCGCGCTCGGCGCTGGAGCTGATTTTCGATATCGAATCGGACCGAATCCGCGATTTGAGTTTCGACCCGAAGAAAATCGAAAGCGAACGGGGCGTGGTGGCCAGCGAGCGGCGGAGCAGCGTGGACGGACAGAACGAGGGAGTGCTGGACGAGCAGCTTTGGGCGACCGCGTTTATCGCGCATCCCTACCAGTGGCCTGTGGTGGGGTGGATGAGCGATATCGAGCACTGGACGATGGAGGATTTGAAGCACCACTTTGAGATGGGCTATTCACCGAGCAACGCCACGATGGTGGTGGCCGGGGATGTGACGCCGGAAGAGGTGTTCGCTCTGGCGGAGAAATACCTGGAGCCGATTCCGTCGCACGCACCGCCGCCGCCGGTGACAACGATCGAGCCGGAGCAATTGGGGGAGAGGCGGCTGGTGGTGCGGAAGCCCGCGGAATTGCCACTGCTGATGATTGCGTACCATGTGCCGCAGACAAACAATCCGGATTTTTACGCGCTGAACGTGATGAGGTCGATTCTGTTCCAGGGAGAGAGTTCGCGGATGTACCAACGTCTGGTGGACAAGGACCAGATTGCACTGGATGTGGAATCGGAATCGGATAATGCATTTGACCCGACGCTGCTGTTGCTTCTGGCTCAGCCAAAGGAAGGCGTGGACCCGGCGGCGTGCGAGAAGGCGATTTATGAAGAAGTGGAGCGGCTGCAAAGCGCTCCGGTTTCGGACCGGGAACTGGAGAAGGCGAAGAATTTCCGGCTGGCGGAATTCTACCGGCAGGTGAGGACGATCAATGGGCGGGCAAATACGCTGGGGACGTATGAGGTGTTTTTCGGGGATTACCGGAAATTGTTTGACGCGGCGAAAAATTACAGCGCGGTGACGAAGGAAGATGTGCAGCGCGTGGCGAAGCAGTATTTCGGGGCGAACAACCGGACGGTGGCGACGCTGGTGCCGGAAAACGGGGAGAAGGGCAAGCCATGAGAATGCCAACGAAGAGGACGGTTGCCCTGGCCCTAGCGCTTGCGTGGTTGGCTGGGAGTCCCGTGGTACGGGCGCAGAAGTTGCAGATCCCGCCACATGAGAAGGTGGTGCTAAAGAACGGGTTGACGGTGCTACTGCTGGAAAAACATAGCGTGCCGATGGTGAGCGTCGCGGGAATCGTGAAGGCGGGCGGCCTGGCGGACCCGGTTGGGCAGGAAGGGCTGGCTTCGACGACGGCGGGATTGTTGCGGAAGGGCTCGAAGACGCGGACGGCACAACAGTTCGCGGGGGATATTGATTTTATTGGCGGGACTTTTGAGGCGGATGCGGGAGCAGATTATTCGAGTTTTGCCGCGGAATTTCTGTCGAAGGATATGGCGAAGGGGCTAGAGTTAGTCTCCGACGCGCTGCTGCATCCGACGTTTCCGCAGACGGAAGTGGACAAACTGCTGGCGCAGTCGGTGGATGGAGTGAAAGCAGCGAAGGACAGCGCGCGCGACGTGATTTTCGAGTATTACGAAGGATATTTGTTCAACGGGAAGGGCTACGGGAGGCCGACCGGCGGCGACGAAAATTCGCTGAAGAAAATTCAGCGTGATGCAATTGTGAAATTCTATGAGACGTACTACACGCCTGGAAATACGATCCTGGCCGTGGCGGGGGATTTTAATCCGGCGGAGATGAAGAAGAAGATTGAGGAGATTTTTGGGGCGTGGCCGGCGAAAGCGGCGCCCGCGGTGAAGGGAGAAGCCGCGAGCCCGGTGAAGGGCAAGAAACTGCTGGTGGTGAACAAGGCCGACGCGACACAGACTTATTTTGTGATCGGGAATGTGGGAGTTTCGGCGACGGATCCGGACCGGGTGGCGATCGAGGTGGTCAACACCGTGTTCGGCTCGCGATTTACGTCGATGCTGAACGAGGCCCTGAGAGTGGAATCGGGGTTGTCTTACGGCGCGACATCGTTCTTTTCGCTGCAGAAGGAGCCGGGACCGTTTGCGATGTTCAGCTTCACGAGGAATGAAACAACCGGGAAGGCGATCGAAATGGCGCTGGAGGTGCTGAAGAAACTGCATACGGACGGAATTACCGCCGGGCAGTTGAGTTCGGCGAAAAGCTACATCAAGGGGCAGTTTCCTCCGACGATTGAGACATCCGGCCAACTTGCGAGAGTGATTCTGCGGCATGAATTTCTGGGATTGGACGACAGCGAAGTGAACCAGTTCGAAGAGCGGATCGACGGGGTGACGCTGGAGACGGCCAAGCAGATCATTGCGAAGCATTTTCCACTGGAGAATTTGACGTTTGTGCTGGTGGGGAAGAGTTCGGAAATTACGCCGATGGTGAAGAGTTATGCGGAGAAGCAGGATGCGAAGGAGATTTCGGCGCCGGGATTTTGGGCGGGGATGAAATAAATACGACGGTGAAGGATTTGGGAAGGCAAAAAGCGGCCGCCCCGTAAATTCGTTCGGGACGGACAAGAAGTGCTCGTCCCGTAAATTCGTTCGGGATGGGCAAAAAGCGCCCGCCTCAGAAGGCGGCCGCTACAAGGGCACGAGGGAGGGGCGAGCCCCTCCCCTACAAAGGCATTTTGGCCACCTGAAGGTGGCCGCTACGGGGGATGAATGCGTAAATACATCGGGTGGATTGCGGCGGTGGGGTTGTTGATTTGCGCGAGTCTGGCTGGGGCGGCGGAATCGCCTTTGCTTTTGCAGCAGCCGACTATTTCGAAGAGTGAAGTGGTGTTCGTTTACGGCGGGTATCTGTGGAGCGTGCCGCGCGACGGCGGAGAGGCGCGGCAACTGACGACGGGAGGGCACGAAACGCATCCCGCGTTTTCGCCGGACGGAAAATGGATCGCGTTCACCGGGGAATATGACGGGAACGCCGACGTATATGTGATGGCGGCGGAAGGCGGGGCGCCGAAACGGTTGACGTGGCACCCGGGCGCGGATGTAGTTGTGGGCTGGACGCCGGATGGGAAGAAGATACTTTTCAATTCGGCGCGAGAGTCGTACGCAGATTTCGAGCGGCTGTATACGGTGGCTGCGGAAGGTGGAGTGCCGGAAGCGCTGCCAATGTGGAGGGCGGAGGGCGGTTCGTATTCGCCGGACGCGACGCACCTGGCGTACGTGCCGAACCTGAAGTGGCAGGCGGCTTGGAAGCGTTATCGCGGGGGACAGACGACGCCGATTTATATCGTGTCGCTGCGCGACCTGCAGCTTGTGAAGATACCGCGCGAGAATTCCAACGACTCGAATCCCGTATGGTTTGGCGACACGATTTATTTTCTTTCCGACCGCAATGGGCCGGTGAGCCTGTTTGCGTACGACACGAAGGCCAAGGCCGTAAAGCAAGCGATCGAAAACAAAGGGCTGGACCTGAAATCCGTTTCGGCGGGACCGGACGCGTTGGTGTACGAACAATTCGGCGGATTGTACGTGATGGATCCAAAGTTGGGCAGCGCCAAGCGTCTTGAGGTGCGGGTGGACGGCGACCTGCCGGCAACGCGGGCGCACTGGGTGAAAGCTGCAGACAAGATCGCGAACGCTGGAATTTCGCCGACCGGGCAGAGGGCGGTGTTTGAAGCGCGGGGGGAAATACTGACGGTGCCGGCTGAGAAGGGGAATTTCCGGAACCTGACGCGGACGACGGGAGCGGCGGAGCGCGATCCGGCGTGGTCTCCCGACGGGAAATGGATTGCGTTTTTCTCCGATGAGTCGGGGGAGTATGCATTGCACGTGGTGGATCAAAGCGGGCTGGGAGAAGTGAAGAAAATCAACCTGGGGAATCCGCCGTCGTATTTTTACAGCCCGGTGTGGTCACCCGACAGCAAAAAGATTGCGTACAACGACAAGCGATTGAACCGCTGGTACGTGGAGATTGAAAAGGGGAAACCGGTAAAAATTTCGACTGAGAAATTCGAGGATCCGGGAGGATTTCCGACGGGAAACTGGTCTCCCGACAGCAAGTGGATGGTTTACGACAAATACCTGGAGAACCATTTGCACGGAGTGTTTGTGTATTCGCTGGAGACGGGGAAAGAGACACAGATTACGGACGGGACGGCGGATTCGCGTTACCCGGTGTTCGACAAGGACGGCAAGACTTTATATTTCACAGCCAGCACGGACGTGGGATTGACGGCGGGATGGCTGGATCTTTCGAGTTTTCAGCACCCGTTGACGAGGAATGTTTATGGGGTTGTTTTGAAGAAGGGCGATCCGAATCCGATCGAGCCGCAAAGCGACGAGGAGAAGGTTGGCAAAGAGGAGAAGGGCAAGGAAGGCGAGAAGGACAAAGATCAGGACAAGGATAAGGATAAAGCGAAAGACAGTGGTAAGGACGCGGATAAGGAAAAAGGCAAGGAAGGCGAAAAGAAGACGGAAGTTCCCGCGGTCACGATTGATTTTGAGGGGATCGGGCAGCGAATCGTGGCGCTGCCGATCGGTGAAGCGAACTACGTGCAATTGGACGCCGGAAAAGCCGGGGTGTTGTTCCTCTCCGAAATCGTGGATGTTCCGCGTTTCGGCGAGCCGACACTGCTGACGGTCGCCAAGTTTGAACTGAAAACGAGGAAGACGGAGCCTTACACAACTGGCGTGAGCGATTTTATGGTTTCGGCCAATGGAGAAAAGGCGCTGTTCCGACAAGGGCCGCCGCCGAGTCCATCTTGGATCATCGCCGGCACAGGCGCAGCGCCGAAGGCGGGCGAGGGCGCGCTGAAGTTGGGTGACATGGAAGTTTATTCCGATCCACGCGCGGAGTGGGACCAGATGTACCGGGAAACATGGCGGATCCAGCGTGATTTCTTCTATGACCCCAATCATCATGGGCTGAATTTGCCAGCGGCCGAGAAGAAATACCGGGCTTATCTGGCGGGGGTTGGTGGCCGGGCGGATCTCAATTATTTATTTACCGAGATGCTTGGGGAAATCACCGTCGGGCACATGTTCATCAGCGGGGGAGACACGCCGAAAGCGAACCAGGTGAAAGGTGGTTTGCTTGGGGCGGATTACAAGGTGGAGAGCGGGCGATATCGATTCGCGCGGATTTTCAACGGGGAAAACTGGTATCCGAAGCTGCGGGCGCCGCTGACCCAGCCGGGGGTGGATGCAAAAGTCGGGGAGTACCTGATATCGGTGGAAGGGCGGGAGGTGCATCCGCCGGAGAGCGTTTACAGCTTCTTTGAAAATACAGCCGGCAAGCAGGTAAAGATCAAGATCGGGCCGAATCCCGACGGCAAGGACGCGAGGGAAGTGACCGTGATTCCGGTGGAAAGCGAATTTCCTCTGCGCAATCGCGCGTGGGAAGAAGACAACCGGCGGAAGGTGGATGAATTGAGCGGCGGGAAACTCGCTTACGTACACGTGCCGGACACGGCGGTGGGCGGGTGGACGAACTTCAACCGGTTCTATTTCGCGCAGGCGGAAAAGCTGGGAGCAGTTATCGACGAGCGTTACAACCACGGGGGAGAGATTGCCGACTACATCATCGACATGCTGAAGCGTCCGCTGAGGAATTGCGCGATTTCGCGGGAAGGGGAAAAGTTCTGCTCACCGCTGATGCAGATTTACGGGCCGAAGACGATGATCATTAACGAGATGTCGGGGTCGGGCGGGGACGCGCTTCCGTGGATGTTCCACCAGGATAAAGTGGGGCCACTGGTGGGGATGCGGACCTGGGGCGGATTGGTGGGAATTTACAATTACCCGGAGCTGATGGATGGGGGGCGGGTGACTTCGCCGCGCGTGGCGATTTACGGATTGCATGGAGAATGGGAAGTGGAGAATCGCGGCATCCCGCCGGATATCGAGGTGGAGAACGATCCGGCATCGGTGGCGGCGGGGCACGATGCGCAGTTGGAGAGGGCGGTGCAGGTGACGCTGGAGGCGTTGAAGAAGAATCCGGTGGTGATTCCGGATCATCCACCGTATCCGGATTACCAGAAGAAGTGAGATTGGAAGAGAAGAGCCGGACTTAACGCAGAGTTCGCTGAGTTAAGAGCGCAGAGGTCGCTGAGAAGAGAACTGCGCTCCATTGCTAAAGGTTGAGATGCCAGAATTGCCGGAAGTGGAGACGCTGGCGCGGGGATTGCAACGCGAGGTTGCGGGGCGGCGGGTGCTGAGCGTGGAGTTGGGGAAGACGGACTTCATGGACAATCCCGCGGATATCGAGCGGGAGCTGCCCGGGACGCAGATTCGGGCGGTGGAGCGGTACGGAAAATTCATGCTGCTGCGCTTGCAGCGCTCGCTGGAGAGAGAAGACGCTGCGCAGGAAGTTGCGCTGCTGGTTCATCTGGGGATGACCGGGACGATGATGCCGAGGCCGGCGAGCGAACCTCGGGCGAAGCATACGCACCTGATGGCGCTGCTTGATGACGGGCGGGAGCTCCGGTACATTGACCCGCGTCGGTTCGGGCGAATTGCGTTGCTGGCCGGCGAGAAGCTGCGGGAAGAGTTACAGCGGTTTGGCGCCGATCCCTTGAAAATTTCAACGGATGAGTTTCTGCGCCGCGTTCGCGCGCGGAAGGCGCGCATCAAGGCCATGCTACTGGATCAGGGATTTTTGCGGGGTGTGGGGAACATCTACGCGGATGAAAGTTTGTGGAAGGCGAGGATTCACCCGGCGCGAATTGGGGCGCGGCTGAGCGTTGAGGAAGCGGGGAGCCTGCACAGGGCGCTGCAACAGATCCTGGAGAAGGCGATTGCCCTACGGGGGTCCTCGATTTCCGATTTTCTTGACGCGGAGGGAGAGCCGGGAGAATATCAGCTGCACCATAAAGCGTACGGACGGGAAGGGAAGGCGTGTTACCGCTGCAAGACGCTGATACGAAGAATTGTTGTGGCGGGTCGCAGCAGCTTTTTCTGCCCGAAGTGCCAGGCGACGCCACGGGGCGCGAAAAGAAAGCGGCGAGCGAAACCTGTTCCGCCACGCCGAGCGTCTAAGGGGGCAGCGAAGGTTGCCTCACAAAAGGACTGAACTGGCCCGCGCGAGAAACAGTTCAAATCAAGAGCGACGATACCCTTCACGGGAGAGTGGGATGAAAAAGAACCGCAAAGCCATCGGTGTGGTTGGGTTGGTGCTGTGCATGCTGGCCGGCAGGGCGTGGACGGCGCGCGCCGCGAATGAGGACACGAATCCCGTTGCAGCGGCGGACGCGAAGATTTTGAGCGAGATCCACGACCACAGCGAGTTGATGGACAATCTTGAGTATCTTTCGGATGAGGTCGGGCCACGGCTGACGGGTTCGCCGCAACTGAAGCAGGCCAATGATTGGACCGTGGAAATGTTCAAGAAGTACGGGCTGACGAACGTGCACCTGGAGTCTTACGCGATTCCGCATGCGTGGGTGCGCGGGACGGCAAGTGCGCGAATCACCGCTCCGGCGGAGCATCCGCTGACGATTGCTTCTTCGGCTTGGGCGCCGAACACGAAGGGCAAGGTGCGCGGCCCGGTGGTCTATTTCGACGCAAAGAAACCCGAGGACTTCGAAAAATTCAAAGGGAAGCTGAAGGGCGCGATCGTGATCATTCAGGAGCCGAGGCCGCTCTCGCCACCGAAGCCGATCGATCAGAACGCGGAGATTTATCATCCGCTGGAGGAACCGCCCCCACCGGTTGGACAGCCGGGGCAACCGGATCCCTATGAAAAATACCTGCGGACGGCGAAGGAACGGACAGCATTCCTGAAGGAGGAAGGAGTTGTGGCCGTTCTGCGGGACTCCAACAAGCCGCACGCATTGCTGAGCATGACGGACGGCACGACGGAACCATTCCAGATGGGACTGTTGCCGACGGCGTTTATCACCGGGGAAGGATACCGGATGATTTTCCGGATGCTGAAGAAAGGTCCGGTGGAGCTGGAGATTGAGATTTCGAATTCGTTGTCGAATAAACCCGTGGAGGTTTACAACACGGTTGGGGAGATCCGCGGGACGGAGAAGCCGGACGAAGTTGTGATTCTGGGAGCTCACCTGGATTCCTGGGACCTGGGCACCGGGAGCACGGACAACGGGACGGGATCGATGGCGGTGATGGAAGCCGCGCGGGCGCTGGCGAAGCTGGATTTGAAACCGAAGCGGACGATCCGGTTCGTCCTTTTTACGGGAGAGGAGCAGGGGCTGATCGGGTCGAAGGAATATGTGAGGGTGCACAAGAGCGAGCTAGGGAAAATTTCCGGCGCGCTGGTTCATGATAGTGGGACCGGGCGGGTGCTGGCGATCGGTTTGCACGACAACTACCAGGACAGGGAAATTGTCGACCACGTGATTGCACCTCTTGGCGAGTTGAAGATGCTGGAGCCTACGACGGCGCGGGAGTATGGAACGGACAGCCTGTCGTTTGACGAGGTGGGCGTGCCTGGATTCTGGTGCGTGCAGGATCTGGCGGAATATCCGAAGACACACCACAGCCAGTCGGACACGTTCGACAAAGTCTGGAAGGACGATATCAACCAGGGTGCGCAAGTGCTGGCCACTTGGGCTTACAGCACGGCGATGTTGCCGGAGATGCTGCCGCGGCGGCCGATGCCACCGGTTGCGCCTGCTGCGACGAACCTGGAGAAGCCGAAGACGGATGCTGTTGCGGAGGCGGACAAGAAGATTATCGACCAGGTGAAAGGCGACGCGGAGAAGTTGAAGGCGGACCTGACTTACCTGACTACACAGATTGGGCCGCGGCTTACGGGATCGCCGCAACTGGACCAGGCCAGCCACTGGACGGAGCAGCAGTTCAAAGCGCTTGGGATTGAGAATGCGCACTTGGAGAGCTGGAGCATCGCGAACAGTTGGACGCGCGGCCCGGCCATGGGGCGGGTTGTTTCCCCCGCGCTGCACGAACTTACGTTGGCGAGCGCGGGCTGGTCGCCCGCGACGAACGGGACCGTTAAGGGCGAGCTGATTGGGGTCGACGCCGAGAAGCCGGAAGACCTGGAGAAATACAAGGGAAAGCTTGGCGGGAAGATCGTGGTTGTGACACGGCCGCGCGAAATGGAGCCGCCGACGAATCCGATCCTGACCCCGGTGGGGCAATCGGCGCTTCCGCTGAACCATCCGGTGCGCCAAGGCAACTTTGACAACAGAGCTTACATGCAGATGCGGGCGGCGCTGACGAAAATGATGACGGAAGAGAAGGCGCTGGCGATGCTCACCGGCTCGGAGAAGATGTTCGGGTTGATGAACATGTCGACCGCGTCCAGGGAGTACCAGCCGGCCGCGTTTCCGTCGGCGTATCTGGAGCGCGAGGATTACCTGCAACTTTGGAGATTGCTGGATGCGGGGACGCCGGTGCAGCTGGAGTTGAATGTGCAGGGTTCGTTCAGCGGCAAACCGGTGGAGGTGTACAACACGGTGGCTGAAATTCGCGGGACAGAGAAGCCGGACGAGGTAGTGATCATCGGCGCGCATCTCGATTCATGGGATTTGGGCACGGGAGCGACCGACAACGGTACCGGATCGATGGCCGTGCTGGAAGCCGCACGGGCTTTGCAAAAGCTGGGAGTGAAGCCGAAGCGGACGATTCGCTTCGTGCTTTTTACCGGCGAAGAACAGGGGTTGAACGGCTCGAAAGCGTACGTGCAAGCGCACAAGGATGAACTGGCGAAGATTTCCGGGGTGCTGGTGCACGATACGGGAACGGGGAAGGTGTTGACGATCGGATTGATGGGGAACTACAACGTGCGGGAGACCATCGATCGCGTGCTGTATCCGATGGCGGAGCCGCTGGGGATTATGGAGCCGTCGTTGCGCAGTGAAGGTGGGTCTGACCACGTGCCATTTGACGCGGCGGGCGTGCCGGGCTTCTGGTGCGTACAGGAAGTGGCGGACTACGACAAGATGCATCACTCGCAGGCGGATGTGCTTGACCACGTGCGGTGGGATGATTTGACGGAAGGGGCGCAAGTGCTGGCGGTGTTTGCTTATAACGTGGCGGAGTTGCCGGAGATGTTGCCCCGGAAGCCGATGAAGAAGGAAGAGGCGAAGTAAAGAAGCAATGAGGTAACGAGGTAAAGAAAGAGGATATGCGAGCGGTGGTGCAGCGGGTTAGCCGTGCGAAGGTGACGGTGGAGGGGCGAGTCACGGGGGAGATTGGCCCGGGGCTGATGGTACTGCTGGGAGTGGGGAAGGAAGATACCTCGCAGGTGGCGGCAGCAATGGCAGAGAAGGTGGCCAACCTGCGGATTTTCGAGGACGAGCAGGGGAAGATGAACCGCTCTCTGCTGGACGTGAAGGGAAGCGCGCTGGTGGTTTCGCAATTCACACTTTATGGCGATGCGCGCGGGCAGAGGCGGCCGAGCTATATCGCGGCGGCGACGCCGGAAGTGGCGAAGAAGCTGTACGAGGAGTTTTCGGAGGCGCTTCGCAAGCTGGGAATTTTCGTGGGCAACGGGATATTTCAGGCCATGATGTCGGTGGAGCTGGTGAATGAAGGCCCGGTCACGATCCTCATCGATTCCGAAAAAACGTTTTAACGAACGCACGGCGATACCGGAGCGCGAGGATTGGAGCGTCCGGCGCATCGTCGGCGAGTTGCGACGACTTGGCAGCAGGCGCAACGTGGAAGGAATGGCGCGATATGGAATCCGCGCCAAGAAGGTCTTCGGCGTTTCCAAACCAAAACTTGACGCGTTAGCGAGCAAAATCGGGAAGAATCACTCGCTTGGGCTGGCGCTGTGGGCCACCGGAATTCAGGATGCGAAGATTCTGGCGGGACTGATCAGCGAGCCGCGGAAGGTGACGATCGCGCAGATGGAGTTGTGGGTGCGCGATTTCGACAACTGGGACAGTTGCGATGGAACGTGCTGCCACCTCTTCGTGTTTGCCAAAGACGCGTGGGCGAAGGCGTTCGCATGGACAAAACGCGAGGAAGAGTTCCAGAAGCGGGCAGGGTTTGCTTTGGCGGCGTATCTTGCGTATCGAGATAAAGCCGCGGGCGACGCCAAATATCTGAAGTTTTTGAAAGTGATCGAGAGAGAAGCGGCGGATGAGCGCAATTTTGTGCGCAAAGCGGTGAACTGGGCGCTTCGCAACATCGGCAAGCGGAACTCGCGGTTGAATCGCGCGGCGATTGCCACGGCGTGGCGCTTGCAGAAGAAAGAGTCGAGCGCTTCCCGATGGATCGCGGCGGATGCGCTGCGCGAGTTGGAAGGCGAGGGCGTGCAGGCGCGGCTGCGCGAAAGGGAGCAAAAAAATGATGGCGAGTGATGTTGCCGCGCGGCGGCGCACTTGACGGATGCAGAGAGGATTGCGCAGCTTGCCGGGCAACTTGGGTATCCGACATCGGCAAAAGAAATGAAGGTGCGGCTCAAGGAAGTGTTCAAGGACAAGGATGCCGCGTGTTTTGTGGCCGACTCGCGGGAAAGCGGATTGGCGGGGTGGATTCACGTGAGCACCACGCCGCTGCTGGAAGTGGAGCGACGGGCGGAGGTGAACGGGTTGGTGGTGGACGAGAGGGCGCGGAGCCGGCGGGTTGGAGCGATGCTGCTGGCGGCGGCGGAGAAGTGGGCGCGCGGGAAGCGGTGCAAGAGCATGTCGGTGCGGTCGAACGTGTTGCGGGAGAGGGCGCACGGATTTTATTTGCGGAATGGGTACGAGCATTACAAGACGCAGAAGGCGTTTCGGAAGGAGTTGTAAGCCGGAAAAGAGGCGCCCCCGACCGGGTTACGGCGGCCACAAAGGTATGCTGGGCCACCCTTCCTTCGTCAGGGCAAGCACTGAAGGTGGCCGCCACGTGCGGGTGGTAAAATGTATCGTGATACGATAGACTTGGTTCATGGCCGCACGGATAACCGACGAGGAATACCACGCGCTGGCTCAACTTCGATACCTGATCCGGCGCTTCCTGCAGGAAGGCGACACAACCGCACGACTGGCGGGACTTGAACCTCAGCAGTATCTGTTGCTGCTGGCAATTCGCGGGCTGGAGCCCGGGCGAGAAACCAGCATCCGCGCGCTTGCGGAACGCCTGGCGCTGCGGCATCACAGCACCGTGGAATTGATCGACCGCATGGAAGCGCACGGCTTCGTGAAACGCACGCGGGGCAGGGAAGACCGGCGGCAGGTGTTGGTGTCGCTGCAGCCGCGCGGCGAAAAGCTTCTGGAGAGAGTGGTGGCGCAGCGAATCGTGGAGTTGCGGTCGCATGGGCGGGCGCTTGTGGAGTCCATCGGGAAGCTACTGGAAGCGCGGCCAATGGCTGCGCAAAAGAAAAGACGGAAATAGACGCGGCGCGGCCCGGTCCGTTGCGAAGCAGAGGATGACTCCTTGACCCAACAAGAAGATTCGATGCAAGCGCCGCTGGAAGCCGGCAGCCAACCGGTCCGCGCAGCGTGGTGGAATGCCACCAGTTTGAAGTGGAAAACATTCCTGACAAATCGCGAGGAGCAGGTGTTCCTTGCGCTGACGCTGCTGATTGGCGCGCTGGTTGGGCTGATCGTGGTGGCGTTCATCGAGATTACCGGGCGCTTTGGAGCGCGGCTGTATCCGCCGGATGCGGCGGCGTGGCGAAGGTTTCTGGTTCCCGTTGCCGGGTCACTGGTGATGGGATATCTGCTTTACAAATATTTTCCGGACGCGCGGGGAAGCGGCGTGCCGCAGACGAAGGCGGCGCTTTACGCGCGCGGCGGGTTCATCAGTTTCCCAACGCTGCTGGGGAAATTCTTCTGCACATCGGTTACGCTGGCGAGCGGAATCCCGCTGGGGCGCGAGGGACCGGCGGTACAGGTTGGCGGAGGAATCGCGTCGGTGCTGGGGCGTGCGCTTGGATTGCGGCCGGAGAAGGTGAAAGCACTGCTGCCGGTGGGGGCGGCGGCCGCGGTGGCGGCTGCGTTCAATACGCCGCTGGCGGCGGTGTTGTTTGCGCTGGAGGAAGTGGTTGGGGATTTGCATGCGCCGGTACTTGGGTCTGTAGTGCTGGCTTCGGCGACGAGTTGGGGCGTTTTGCGTTTGCTGCTGGGCAATGAGCCGCTGTTTCAGGTGCCGCAGTATCAACTGGTAAGTGCGTGGGAGCTGATTGCGTACGGCATTCTTGGCGTTGCGGGTGGCGTGGTATCGGCGGCGTTTTCGCAACTGCTATTGCGGTTGAGGGCATGGTTCAAACGGCAGCCGGCGAAGACGGTATGGTTTCAGCCTGTGGCGGGCGGGCTGGTGGTCGGCGTCATGGGCTGGTTTGTGCCTTCGGTGATGGGCGTCGGCTACCAGTACGTGGGGGACGTGCTGAACGACAGCCTGACGCTGAAATTGATGCTGACGCTGCTGGTGCTGAAGCTGGTGGCGACGGCGGTTAGCTACGCTTCGGGGAACGCGGGGGGAATATTTGGCCCAAGCCTGTTTCTGGGTGCAATGCTGGGCGGTGCGGTTGGGAGCGTGGCACAGCATTTCTTCCCGAGTTCTGTAGCTTCGCCGGGGGCTTACGCATTGGTGGGAATGGGCGCGACGTTCGCGGGAATTATTCGGGCTCCGATGACATCGGTGGTGATGATTTTCGAAATTACCCGGGATTACGCCGTGATTGTGCCGCTGATGATTTCGAACCTGGTTAGTTATTTTATTGCCTCGCGGCTGCAGAAAGAGCCGATCTACGAGGTGCTTGCGGAGCAGGACGGCATTCACCTGCCGAAATTTGGCCGCGGACAGCAGATGCGGCGGCAGGTGATGCAGATTCTACGACCGGCGGAGCAGGTGTTGAACGCGGGAGAAATAGTGCAACGGGCTTTGGAACTGGCGCGGCAGGGAACGCAGCGAACGTGGGTCGTCACGGATGGGCGGGGAGTGGCGGGGTTGCTTACGCGGGAGCAGTTGGAGAACGCGGCAAGGAGTGGAAATCCGGACACGCGGGTGGGCGCGATCTTAAAAACCGGGGAGTTTCCGCACGTGCACGCGGATCATCCGTTGGATGATGCGCTGGACCGCATGGGAGCGTTTCACGTGGATGTGTTGCCGGTGGTGAGCCGGGCGAACGTGCATCAATTGTTGGGCGTGGTGCGCTTGCAGGATGTGCTGGAGGCGTACGGGGTGGCGTGGAAGGCGGGAAGCTAGGCGGTTGCGGAAAAACATCGGAAGGCTTTCTTTAGGGGCTGAAGCCCGTTCGAGCAAGGCGCTCGACGCCGGGGCTGAAGCCCCGGCCTCCTAAAGAAAGGAGTTGCTCTCGTTCCCAGCACATCAAACTACAGTTTGTGATCGTGATTGACGTTGAGGTCCTTCGGCTATGCTCGTCGGATAGCCTCAGGATGACAGCATCATTTTTTGCTTAGCGCTTCGGAGGTTAGATTTTCGCCTGTAGGGGCACGGGCTAGAAGGCGTCGCCGCCGCCACCGCCGAAGCCGCCGCCGGAGAAGCCACCACCACCGCCATTACCGCCGAAAGCGGAGCCTTCGGCGCTGCGCGGGGCGGAGGTCATGACGTCGCCCGCCATCGAAGACATGGAATTCAAATCATTGGCGAACATAATGGGATAGAAATTGGGGCCGTAGCCGCCCTGATACCACTGCGGCGGCTGGGTGTAGATACCCTGGAAAGCCTTGCTCCAGTTTTTTTCGACGCCGAGGGCCATGGCGTATGGGAGAAATTTTTCGAACATTTCGGGCGTTTTGATCATGCGGTTGAAGCGGTCGGACTCGACGTGGGCGAGGAAATCCTCAAAGCCGAGAACGCCTTCGAGTGCGCGTGCCCCGGCCTGGGTGTGCGCGGGCATGAACCAGCCGAAACCGCAGATGATCGCGCCAGTCAGAACACCAGCGACGACAAACGGCAGTGGCTGCATGCCGGAGTGGTTGGCGATCCAGATGCCGCCGGCAATGACGATGACACCGGTGACGATACCAAACAAAATGTAGGTGGAACGGACACTGTCCGGTCGTTGGGCGTAGTAGCCATCTCCGACCAATGCAGCGAAGATCTGGTTTCGGATCCCGGGAATGTTCGCGTAGAAGGTGTTGTGAAGGGCATCGAGAGGGACGGCGTCGCCGGCGTTTCCGGCACTGAAGATTCCGTCGAGAAGCTCCTGCTCGTGTGGCTTCAGGGAATTCCACTCGGCGCGCGATTTCTTGAGATGGAAGACGTAGCTCTTGGAGTGGGTGAGGCCGAGGAGATGGTCTTGTTTCGTTTCTTCGATGACGAGGAAACCGCGGACGGCGAGGTCGACGATGGAGGCGGTGATGTCGCGCATATCCACGGAGTTGTCGATGAGGGTGCCGACTTCGCCGGGAGAGAGATTGTCTGGCGGCTGATATTGGGCGGCGATGGGGCGGAGGCGCGGGTCGCGGCCGTGGGTCCACCACCACCAGAACATCGCGAAGAAGGCAACGATTGGGATAAAGAGCGGCCAGTTGCTGCGCAGATAGAGGAATAGGCGGGAGAGGGCGGTGGGTTCGGGGACGGCGCCCTTGTCGAAGGCGACGGCGACGGTGAGGCCTTCGTGCATCGGCAAAGGATCGCGGGTTTGCACGTCCACGCCACTACCGGAGATGTCGACGGCGGCGTCATGCCCGGTTGAGCGGTAAGCCCCGGTGAACGCTTTGGCGCGAAGGTTGGAAGTGCCTTGGGGGAAGACGATGTGGGCGCCGGCGGATTCGATGGGGATGCTCCACTCGTCGCCGGTGACGTTCCAATAAAATTCGTCGTGATCGTCGAAGAATTTCAGGGCGTCGGAAACGGTGTAGTGGATGGAGATGGTGCGGGTGCTGTCGTCCGCGTTGGGGATATAGATTTTCAGGTTGAGGTAGTGGCGTTCGTGGCTGGTTTCGTAGCGCAGTTTGGCGCCGGTTTCGTCCGTGACGTTTTTGACGTCGAGGAAAAGGGTGTAGTTCAGGCCGCGGGGGCCGGAATACTCGACGGGGATGTAGCGATTGATGCCGTGCCAGGGACCGCCTACGAACTGGAAAGTGATGTTTTCGGTGACGTCAACGGAGCCGTTCGGGAGGACGGCGATTTCGGAGAAGAATTTTCTTAGGTGACGTTCCTTGGCGCTTACGGATAAAGCTAAAGAAAATTGAATGAGAAAAAGGGCGGCTAAAAGACTGAAAAAGCCAAAGCGATGGCTCGATCCACGATTGAGGCGGGGAAAATCCGCACCCTGAAAAACGCAGGGTGCGGCACCCGGGTTTAAAGGCGCCCGCCTCAGAAGGCGGCCGCTACAAGAGGTTGCACGGTGTTCCATAGCGCAAAGGATCGGTGAATCAGGCCGTTGGCGCGCCGGGTGTACTGAAGCTGACCTTGGGGGCTTCGCGCTCCGCGGCTGCGGTGACTTCGAAGAATTCGCGTTCCTTGAAGCCGAGCATGCCGGCGAAGATGTTGGTGGGGAACTGGAGGATTTTGGTGTTCAGGTCGCGGACGACGGCGTTGTAATAGCGGCGCGCGTTCTGAACGGTGTCTTCAATTTCCGAGAGGGAATTTTGCAGGGAAG